>Ga0209510_1000340_pt1 | contig 68161 bp, 82 predicted proteins | sample BiotimSIPDNA_FD_185749 | JGI IMG/M metagenome (GOLD analysis project Ga0209510, IMG submission 185749) | Anaerobic biogas reactor microbial communites from Washington, USA - Biogas_R1 time_0 SIP DNA (SPAdes) (version 2) | ecosystem: Engineered > Bioreactor > Anaerobic > Unclassified | place...
CGGGTCTTTGATGGACAGTGTAAAGGAGCCGCTTTATCCGGGGGATGAGCGCCGAATATTTGGCGAGGCGCTTGTGGCAGTATTTGTGGCTCTCTATTCAGAGTTTAACGACAAGATGAAGCAGAGAACACTTAAGTATGCGAGAGGTGCCGTCCTAGATGCTCTTGGAGAGCGCTACGCTGTCTATAGGGCAGAACCCGCCAAGGCAAAGGCTACTTTCCGCTTTTCTGTTGATTCTGCTCAAACAGGTAACATTATTATTCCGTCGGGTACCAGGATAACCACAGACGGAAGTGTTTACTTTGCGACACCGGAAGCCGCTGTGCTTGCTGCTGGCAGCACTTATGTTGATGTTGTTGGCGTGTGTACAGAGGGGGGCTCTGATTATAACGGGTTTGCTGCTGGGACAATCGCAACATTGGTTGATTTGATACCCTACATAACCAGCGCAAAGAACACGACCATTAGCGCCGGTGGTGATGATGGTGAGCCTTATACTGAGGCTGGTGACGATCGTTTCCGCGAGCGTATCAGGCTATCTCCTGCGACATTGTCCACGGCTGGTCCGGAGAATGCATATCGTTATTTTGCGCTAACCGCTGACCCTAACATTGTCGATGTAGCGATTGACTGCCCAATGGATTCCCCGAATGTTATAAATGTCTATCCTTTGATGAAAGGCGGCACTTTACCAGATGCTGATACTTTGACCAAGGTGACAGCGGCACTATCTGCCAGCGACGTCCGCCCGATGACCGATAAGGTGACTGCAATCGCACCTACACAGGTTGTATACAGCATCGAAATTAAGTATTACTGTACGAAGGATAACGAGGCCGCCACCATCGAAACAATCGAAGGCAGCGGTGGGTCAATACAGCAATATATAGCATGGCAATCGGCGGCTCTGGAAAGGGACATAAACCCCGACCAGCTTCGCCGTTTAATTTTAGCGCCATCTACTGGTACCGGAGCGGTCCGGGTAGAGGTCACCAGCCCTGCTTTTGCAGAGCTGACTAAGGCACAGGTGGCGCAGCTGTCAGGCACCCCAGTAGTCACACATGAAATTATCACTTAATGGGAGGCAGCGGTATGAAGCTTGCAGATCTTGATTTTATCCGACTGCTCCCGCAGTTCATGCGAAACGATGACGCTGTAAAGGGGCTTGCGGTAGGTATTGACTCCGTAGTTCCTGTACTTGCATCAAGTATAGAAAAGCTATCCACATGGGACAGAATTGGCGATCTCACAGGGGCAGAGCTTGATGCACTGGCGTGGGAGCTGAACATACTTTGGTATGATACCGGCGCAAATATAGATATTAAGCGGGAACTGATAAAGAATAGCGACCTCGTTTATAAGCGTCTCGGTACCAAATGGGCGGTCGAAAATGTTATCAAAACCTATTTTGGCGAAGGCTACATAGCAGAGTGGTTCGAATATGAGGGAAGCCCCGGACATTTCAGAGTATATTCCAGCAACCCCTCTTTATCTAACGAAAAACTAAATGAGTTCTTGAACCTGCTATCTAAGGTAAAGAGAGCAACGGCAAAACTTGACGGTATTTATATCACCCTAACTGGAGCGATGCCGCTCTGTGCAGGCGTTGCAATCCACGAAGTAGGCGCGGAAGCGTATACCCTTGGCTCCGCGTCAGATATAACATAGAAAGGAGCCAAGAATAAATGGGAGCATTTACAAATAACGCTATTACTGAAAATGGCCGCCTGTTATTGGCGGATGCACAGACGGGCGGCGAGTTCGTTGCAACTAAAATTGTTATGGGATCCGGCTATATTCCCGCCGGAAAAACAGCCCGCACGATGACAGATGTTGTATCGCCTGTGAAAAACCTCACTATAAACAAAATTGAACGCACCAATGATGGCAAGGTCATTATTGGTGGTGCATTTTCCAACGAGGATATTACCACAGAATTTTATTTCCGCGAGCTGGCACTGTATGCTCAATGCGTGTGGCGTGATAGCGGTGGCAACATCACTAAAACAGGTGAGGAAAAGCTATATTCCTACGGAAATGCAGGCGCTGCAGCTGACCTTATCCCTGCTTACAGCACAAGCACAGTCGTAGAAAAGCAGATTGACCTTGTGACCTATGTTGGCAACGATACTACGGTCAATCTTACCATTGAGAGTGGTATGTACCTAACGGTCGATGGAGATGGAAAAGATCTCACCGTTACGTTTGCGGAGGCTTCGACCCGAGAGAACATAACCGTCGGCGAAAAGCTATCAACAATATTTGGCAAGATTGCAAAGTGGTTTGCCGATCTGAAAACTGTTGCTTTCACAGGCTCTTATACCGACCTATCCAATAAGCCCGAAAGTTTCCCGCCATCCTCACACACTCATTCTGCGGACAACATCAACAGCGGAGTATTTCCAATTGCCCGTGGCGGCACAGGCGCTAGCACAGCGGCAGGGGCGAGGACAAACCTCGATGCGGCGCAGCCATATCACGGCACCGCAACACTCGCCCTTGCAAGCTGGAGCGGCTCTGCTGCGCCTTATACATACACGCTGCCTGTTACGGGTATTACGGCAGATGATAACCCGTACATAGCTGTTGTGCACTCCTCAGATGAGGCGGCAAATGACACCTTAGACGAGGCGTGGACAAAAGCAAAAATCCGCGCATACACGACGGCGGGAGCAATCAACATCGTTGCCCGTGGGGACAAGCCTACAGTGGCGATACCGATATTTTGGAGGGGGTCGAGGTAATGGGAGAGGCGATAGTACAGATGGTGGGCGGCGGAAAACAAAATTTTGCTTATGGGGAACAAAACGGAGATGAGACAACCACATTTACCGTATCTGGACTACCTTTTAAGCCAACGGGATGTTCGATTCAGGGAAGCGGTGCGTCTGAGTGGTTTTGGATGAACACGAGGAACGAACTCTATCATCAAGTAATGTACCAAAACGAAGCGCATATAACCCCTACGATTAGTTATACAAGTGATGGCTTTGTTTTGTCTAACAGTAATTGGTCTTTCCCTAACAATATAGCTTTCCACTGGAGAGCATGGAAAGAGGAATAAACGAGGTGAAATCATGTACATAGAAGCAAGCGGAATGCAATATCCTTGCACGGGATACAGCGCCAGAGGCGGCGATATCCGGTTGACGCTACCGGACAAGCCTACGCTTACGGGCGTGGTGACGCTCTGCGCCGACGATGGCTTTGAGCTATGCGCGATAAACTGCGGAGACTTCGCCCGGCAGGTGTGGAGCGGTGAGACTCTGACGCTGACTAATGAGCCAGAGCCGGAACCGCAGCCGGAGCCGGAGCCAGCACCCGACACAATCACAACGGACGACCTGGCCGAACAGGTGTTTGACCTTGAGGTCAGAACTACAATGCTTGAACAGGGGGTGAAGTAGATGGCATACAGGCTTGCAAAGTATCTTATCAGCATCGGACGCATAGACAGAATGGCAGACAAGCTCGGAGCGCTGATGCTCGGCGGCAGCATCACTGAGCAGCAGTACACAGAGCTCGTTGGGCTCCTGCCCACCGAAGCTTAACAGACGAAACATAACAGCGTGTTGAGGCGCTCCACCTGACCGTGGGGCGCTTTTGCATGCATAGGAGGGTGCAAATGATTATTACAATATCCCCGAAAGCGGTTGACTTTTGGGACAACACAGGAAAACTTTCTGCGAGCAGAATAAAAAAAGCGGGTAACTATGACCTTGTATTTAACGCGAGCTATTTTAACATGGGCGATTTTACGGCTTGCTACGCCACAAAATGCAACGGCAAAGTGCTATCAAATGTTATTTACCCTGCTTCAACATACGGATACGGGTGGAACGATGGCGAGATTCCCCGCGTAATGAAAGCCGCTGATGCTTTGAACGACCCGAAAATAAACAACTTTCTTTCTGCTGTGTGGGCGGTGCTTGATGGCAAACCTTATACACTTGATATGCCGACAACAACTGATCCTGCCGTTATGCGTACTTACATGGGTATGAAAGCCAACAAAGACATGGTAATCGGCTGCGAGGTTATATCTATGAAGGCTGCACAGCAGAAGCTTATCTCAATGGGCTGTGTCAGCGGACTTATGCTAGACGGTGGGGGAAGCTCACAGTTAATCACGGATACAGACGCTATAGTAAGTCAAAGAATTGTTAAAACGCTTGTATGCGTGAAGCTGAAGCCCGAAACAAGTAAATTAAACATAATTGACAGTGGGCTTAAGTTTGCCTACAACTCCGGCGAGCGCTCTGCCACTACTCACTGTATCATACATCACGCAGCGGCGGACGGCGCGGTCGAGAGTATACACAACTATCATCTGTCATTAGGCTGGGCGGGCATAGGCTACCACTACTATGTGCGAAAGGACGGCAATATCTATCGCGGCAGGCCTGAGCGCTGGATAGGCGGGCATACCCTTAACTACAATGATCGCGCTATAGGCATCTGCTTTGAGGGCAACTTCGATCGCGAGTATATGACCGACGCGCAGCTGACAGCCGGACAGGCGCTTGTCGCTGACATTAAAAAGCGCTATCCGGGCATCGCGATCGGCGGCCACAGAGAGTTTAACTCTACCGCTTGCCCCGGTAAGAATTTCCCACTTACTATGCTAATCAATCCCGTTGATGGTACCCCCGAAGATGAGATGCCAACAAGCCCAGAACCCGACAATCCATCCGACTGGGCAAAAGATGCGTGGGAGTGGGCTAAGTCGCAAGGTATAACAGATGGCAGTAGACCACAAGATACGGCGACGCGCGAAGAAATAATTACTATGCTTTGGAGGGCAACAAAATGAACGCGGGAGAAATTAAAAATGCGGTACTTGCGGTTCTGGCCGCCGTAGGGACGTTCATAGCAAATGCGCTTGGGGGGTGGGATGCCGCTTTGGCTGTGCTTATCGGCTTTATGGCCGCCGACTACGTTACCGGTCTTTTGGTTGCGCTGGTGTTCCACGCGAGTCCGAAGACTGAGGGCGGTGGGCTAGCCTCCGGAGAGTGCTTTAAGGGCCTCATACGTAAATGCCTGGTACTTATGTTTGTATGGCTGGGATCGATGCTAGATCAGGTAATCGGCGCTGCCTACGTGCGCACGGCCATCGTCCTGTTTTACATAGGCAACGAGGGAATATCTATTTTGGAAAACGTGGGATACATGGGCGCAAAGTACCCGAAGTTTTTACAGCAGGCCCTTGAGGCGCTGAGGGATAAAGGGGATGGGGGAGATAACGGTGTGAAAAAAGAGGAATAATATTTGGATATAGAAAACCCCTCTCGTGAGCTGCACTAGCTTGCGAGGGGGATTTTTTTAAAATATTCCGGTAGGAAAAATTATAAGTACTTTGGTAAAAAAATAGAGCGAAATCACAATTAATGCAATCCCACTCCGCAAAAACCCGAAAGTTTTTTCCTTGTACTCGTATTATATGTTTAGGAGTAGAAAATGTCAACAACGTTTTTGAAAAATTCAAAATTTGTTAATATTACATCATTTCCTTCATAGTATCCAATATTTCTATACATTCTTTTAATTACTTCATCAAGAGCTTCTTTCTGATGTTTCCGTACGCCTTCACTGGTGACCATAGAGGAGTGGGTATATAATAAAGTGATTATTTGTCTTGTTCGTTCATTACTTACTTTTGAATCACGGGTTGCTCTTGATATAAAGCGTTTTTGTGCGCCAGTTTGTGCGCCAATTGCATAATATTTGATGTTGGTTAGCATTTTGGTTAGCATTTTTGGCCTCAAAACGCTAATAGACTTCATAATATTTTGTGAGCGATACAAATACTTTGTATTATGACAAACGGCTGGAACCATTGAAAACACTAGGTAAATAAGAAAAATCCCGTAATCTCAATGACTACGGGATTTCCTTTTTTTGGTGACTCAGCGGGGATTCGAACCCCGGACCCTCTGCTTAAAAGGCAGATGCTCTGCCGACTGAGCTACTGAATCAGGTGTTTTTAATTGGCTGGGATAGCAGGGCTCGAACCTACAATACCAGAGTCAAAGTCTGATGTGTTACCATTACACTATATCCCAATGTAAATTCAAGCCGATTATATATGCGTGATAAAAATGGGGTGGGTAAAGGGATTCGAACCCTCGACCCCCGGAACCACAATCCGGTGCTCTAACCAGCTGAGCTATACCCACCATGTCATTTTCACTGCATTTGACGCATAAGCGTCTGTGGTACGCCAGAAGGGACTCGAACCCCTGACCTACTGCTTAGAAGGCAGTTGCTCTATCCACCTGAGCTACTGGCGCATATGGAGCGGGCGATGGGAATCGAACCCACGTATCCAGCTTGGAAGGCTGGTGTTCTACCATTGAACTACGCCCGCAGAAAAGTTCAGCCTTGAAATAATAACACTTATATCCGGTCTTGTCAATATTTTTGTCGGCCTATATTTTAGTTCAATATCAAAGTATGACTATTGTGACGCCGTTGTTGTGCCGGTCGAGGTCGCTGTCGCGGCGAAGGTCGTCACAGATGAGGAAAGCATCTCGGGTCGCGGCATCGAAAATAGAGAAATTTTCGCCGCATATAAAGCCGCGTATCTGCCTTTTTTCCAGCTGATCCTGAAGATATCTGCGGGTCTCGGTGCGTATTTTGCCTCCCTTGCCGGTGGAGCCGTAGCCGTGGATTATCTTCATGGCGGAGGCGCCCCAGCTTTTGCCGTTCCTGATGTTGTAGGTCACACGCCTTATGGCGTCCTGCGCTGTCGGCATATCGGATTTGATGTTGACTTCTTTGAGATATCCGGACATGGCGGTTTCCTTTCCCGCTGTCCATACAGGCCGTCCCGAGGGGGACAGCCTGTATGGGATTTCATTATTTGAGTTTTTTCAGCGCATATTCGCGGCCTAAGGCGAAAGCCTTTTTGTTGACGTCCAGGAACTTGGGCTTTACGCAGGCGGCAATTGCGTCTTGCCAGACCTCTTCGCTGAAGTCCGTCAGGGCGGAGAGAACTCCTATAAGGACGACGTTTACGGATTTTGCATTGCCGGCGTCCTGTGCCATTGAAAGAGCGTCGCTCGATATTATACTCACGCCCTTGTCCCTGAGCTTTTGGACTATGTCTTCAGGGTAGCTCATGGCCCCTGTTATGACGGGCATCGGTGCGATTGCGCGGTCATTGAGGATTATTGTGCCGTCTTTTTTGAGATAGGGCACCCAGCGGGCTGCCTCCAGACGCTCGAAGGCGAGTATGTAGTCCGCTTCGCCGAGGTCTATGATCGGGGAGTAGACCCTCTCGCCGAATTTGACATATGTGACGACGCTTCCGCCGCGCTGGCTCATGCCGTGCACCTCGGACATTTTTACGTCGTAGCCCTGTGAGGTGAGTACGCTGCCAAGAATGCGGGAGGCGAGCAGAGTGCCCTGGCCGCCGACTCCGACTATCATGATTCCTTTTGTTTCCGACATGTTATTTGCCCTCCTTTTTAAGGATAGCTCCAAATTTGCACATCTGCATGCACAGGTCGCAGCCCACGCAAAGAGTCTGGTCTATGCTCGCCTTTTTATCGGCAAAGCTGATTGCGGGACAGCCGATGGTCATGCACTGTCTGCAGCTTTTGCACTTGTCGTGGTCGACGTAGAGCGGAGGCAGTATTTTGACCTCGGGCAGCATTATGCAGGGTCTGCGCGCGATGATCACAGAGGGCTCCTCTATCTGCAGTTGGGCGCTTACCAGGGATTTGAATTCATCCAGCTTGTAGGGGTCGCAGACGCTGACGTTTTTAACGCCTACGGCCTGGCACAGCTTTTCAAGAGATACAGCAGGAGCGGGTTCGCCCTTTATGGTCTTGCCGGTGGTTGGGTTGTGCTGATGTCCCGTCATACCGGTGATGGAGTTGTCAAGAATGATGACGGTGCTGACGCCCTTGTTATAGACTATGTCGATAAGCCCTGTGACGCCGCTGTGCATGAAGGTACTGTCACCTATAACGGCGACGGTTTTTTTAGCGCTCTCAGGTCCACGGGCGGTGTTGAAGCCGTGTGCGCCGGATATGGATGCGCCCATGCAGACTGTTGTATCCACAGCGCCGAGTGGAGGAAGGGCGCCGAGAGTGTAACAGCCTATGTCGCCCATTACATTGACGTCGAGCTTGCTGAGGGTAAAGAACATGCCCCTGTGGGGACAGCCGGGGCATAGCGCCGGAGGACGGGGCGGTACAGGCTCGTCGAATTCAACGAAGCTTTCGGTCTCACGTCCGAGAGCCCTCTTTATTTTTACCTGGCTGAGCTCGCCGCACATGCCGAAGAGCTCCTTGCCGCCGTCTACCCTTATGCCGTTGACACGCAGATGGTTCTCTATAACGGGGTCAAGCTCCTCGACGACAATGAGCTTGTCCACTTTTTCAGCGAAGTCCCTTATTAACTGAACCGGCAGAGGGTTGACCATGCCCAGCTTGAGAACGCTGGCGTTTGGGAAGCAGTCGCGCAGATACTGGTAGCAGGTGCCGCTGGTGACATAGCCCACGGATGTGTCGCCCATCTCGACGCGGTTTATCTTAGCGGTCTCTGCGTATTCGACGAGCTTTTGGGTGCGCTCCTCAATGATGGGATGGCGCTTTATCGCGTTGCCCGGCATCATGACATACTTGCCGGGGTTTTTCTCGAAGGGCTTTAGCTCGTACTCGACACGCTCACCTAGCTCCACCGCACTCTGCGAGTGTGCGATACGTGTGCAGGTGCGCAGGATGACAGGGGCGTCAAATTGCTCGGAAATATCGTAGGCGAGCTTTGTGAACTCAAGGCATTCCCCACTGTCGGAGGGCTCCAGCATGGGCAGCTTTGCGGCTATGGCGTAGTGGCGGGAGTCCTGTTCGTTTTGAGAGGAATGCATACCGGGGTCGTCCGCAACAGCGATGACCATTCCGCCGTTGACTCCTGTATAGGACACCGTGAAAAGAGGGTCGGCCGCTACGTTCAGACCGACGTGCTTCATGGCGCAGAAGCTCCGAGCTCCGCCTATGGATGCGCCGATTGCGGCCTCCATGGCGACCTTTTCGTTGGGAGCCCACTCGGCGTAGATCTCGTCATACTTTGCGGCGGCTTCTGGGATTTCTGTCGAGGGCGTTCCGGGATATGCGGAGACAAAGCGGCAGCCCGCTTCGTAAAGTCCGCGGGCAACTGCGGCGTTGCCCAAAAGGAGCTGTTTCATTTTTTGTCCATCCTTTCGCTTGTGGGGATTAAAAAGTCCTGCTCTTCATTTGGCATGATATAGCTTGCGGGTCTGGTACTTGGGCTCGTAGGTGATGTTTACGCCCAGGTGCTGGAATACGTTTTCGTCCACGCGGGACAGAATTACGGTTGAATGCGCTTCGCAGCAGTAGAGCTTGGGCAGCTGGTCTATAGCCAGCTGTGCGGCGGGGTCGCTGCGTCCGCAGATGGCGAGGGCTATAAGCACCTCATCTGTGTGCAGGCGGGGGTTGCTGTTGCCCAGGTGGTTGACCTTTAGCCTCTGGATAGGCTCGATTATCTCTGGGGAGATCAGACATTTTTCGTCCGGTATGCCGCCCAGAGCCTTAAGGGCGTTGAGAAGGCAGGCGGAGGAGCTGCCCAGCAAAGAGCTTGTCTTGCCTGTGACGATACGGCCGTCTTTAAGCTCAATGGAAACGGCGGGAGCGCCTGTTATATCTGCCTTTCTGAGGGCAGGGGCGACAACGGACCGGTCGCTTGTGGTCAGACCCAGAGTGTTCATAATCATCTCTATTTTGTAGAGCTCGTTCTGAGAGCCGTTGCCCTGACGAAGACTGCAGGCGGAGGAATAGTAGCGGCGGATTATTTCCTGTCTGCCGGCTTCACTGCATGCCTCATTGTCGGTGATGCAGTAGCCCGCCATGTTGACCCCCATATCGGTGGGGCTTTTGTAGTGGCAGCCGCCGCCTATTCTGTCCATAATGGCGCCCAAAACCGGAAAAATCTCAACGTCGCGGTTGTAGTTGACTGTTGTCTCGCCATAGGCCTCAAGATGGAAGGGGTCTATCATGTTGATATCGTCCAGATCGGCGGTGGCCGCCTCATAGGCCAGGTTGACCGGGTGCTTAAGGGGCAGATTCCATACAGGGAAGGTCTCGAATTTTGCATATCCCGCCTGTATGCCGCGCTTATGTTCATGGTAGAGCTGGGACAGGCAGGTGGCCATTTTGCCGCTGCCGGGTCCCGGAGCGGTTACGACGATCAGACTGCGCTCTGTCTCAATGTAGTCATTCTTGCCAAAGCCCTCATCGCTGACGATAAAGGGTATGTTGGAGGGGTAGTCGGGAATCACATAGTGGCGGTAGACGCGTAGACCCAGCTTTTCAAGATGCTGCTGGAAGCTATTTGCCGCCGGCTGACCGGTGTAGTGGGTGATGACTACGCTGCCGACAAAGAGTCCGCTGGCTCGGAAAGCGTCCACAAGGCGGAGGAGATCGAGATCGTAGGTTATGCCCAGATCTCCGCGGACCTTGTTGCGCTCTATATCGTTAGCGGATATGACGATGACTATTTCCGCGTCGTCCTTCATCTCCATGAGCATCTTGATCTTGCTGTCGGGCCTGAAGCCGGGAAGCACGCGGGCTGCGTGGAAGTCGTCAAAGAGCTTGCCGCCAAATTCAAGGTAGAGCTTGCCGCCGAACTGGTTTATGCGGGACTTGATATTCTTCGATTGCAGTTTTAGGTACTTTTCGTTGTCGAAGCCGGGTCTGATCATTTTTCTGTTTCCTCCGAGTGAATTCCAATAATCCAATAATTGTAAAGACTATAATAGTGCTGTGCGGGCATTTTTTTCCGCCGGGACGACAGGCAAAATTATAGCAAATAAAAATAATATAACAAAAATATTATATCGCAAAAAGATCGTATGTACAAACAATAAAATCTGTAAAAGTGTATAATTTTGTAAGAGCTTATCGGATTTTACCGTGTATTTCTTCGGAGTTTACTTTTTAGTCTTTTTTTATTTGTTAAGGTATGATAAAATTAACAGATAATATCGGCTAAGGCCGAACTACTCACCCATGTACCGGGAGGCTATATTTATTATGGGACTTATCAAAAAACTATTCGGTACTCACAGCGAAAGAGAGCTAAAAAAGATATATCCGATTGCCGACAGGACAGAGGCGCTTGCAGACGACTACAAAAAACTGACGGATGATCAGCTCCGTGCCAAAACTGACGAGTTCAAGCAGCGCCTTTCAAAAGGCGAGACTCTGGACGACATCCTGCCGGAGGCCTTTGCGACCGTCCGTGAGGCGGCAGGGCGTGTTTTGGGTCTCTATCCCTTCCGAGTTCAGCTCATCGGCGGCATAGTCCTGCATCAGGGGCGTATAGCCGAGATGAAAACCGGCGAGGGAAAAACCCTCGTCGCCACCATGCCGGCTTACCTCAACGCGCTTGAGGGCAAGGGCGTGCACATCGTCACTGTGAACGATTATCTGGCCAAGCGCGACAGTGAGTGGATGGGTAAGGTCTACCGCTTCCTCGGGCTCTCCGTGGGTCTTATAGTCCATGGCCTGACGCCGGAGCAGCGCAAGGATGCCTATGCGGCGGACATCACCTACGGCACCAACAACGAGATGGGCTTCGACTATCTGCGCGACAACATGGCCATATACAAGAAGCAGATGGTACAGCGCGGGCACCACTTTGCCATAGTCGATGAAGTGGACTCAATACTCGTAGACGAGGCGAGAACTCCCCTCATCATCTCCGGGGCCGGCGACAAGAGCACCGAGCTGTACACCCAGGTGGACGACTTTGTGTCGCGCCTGAAATGCATGGTATATGCGAGTATAGACGAAAAAAGCGAGGAGGACGAGAAGCTCGACGCCGACTACGTGGTGGACGAAAAGGCCCGCAGCGCGACTCTCACCGCGCGGGGTATCAGGAGGGCGGAGCAGGCCTTCGGCGTTGAGAACCTTGCCGACCTTGAAAACTCGACCCTTTCCCATCACATTAATCAGGCCATAAAGGCACATGGCATTATGAAGCGCGACATCGACTATGTCGTAAAGGACGGCGCTGTCGTTATAGTGGACGAGTTTACAGGACGTCTTATGCAGGGCAGACGCTATTCCGAGGGCCTGCACCAGGCCATCGAGGCAAAGGAGCATGTAAATGTCGAGCGTGAGAGCAAGACACTCGCCACAATCACCTTTCAAAACTACTTCCGCCTGTACGACAAGCTCTCCGGTATGACCGGTACCGCCGTCACCGAGCAGGAGGAGTTCATCACCATCTATAAGCTGGACATAGTGGAGATACCCACAAACAAGCCGCTGGCCCGTATAGACAACAGCGACATCATCTATAAAAACGAGGCGGGAAAATACCGTGCGATTATAAAACAGATCGAGGAGTGCCACGAAAAAGGCCAGCCTGTACTGGTCGGCACGGTGTCCATTGAAAAGAGCGAGCTGCTCTCCTCACTTCTGAAGCGCACGGGCATCCAGCACAATGTCCTCAACGCGAAGAACCATGAAAAGGAAGCTGAGATCATTGCCCAGGCAGGCAAGCCCGGCGCCGTCACGATTGCCACCAATATGGCGGGACGAGGCACCGATATAATGCTCGGCGGCAATGCGGAGTATCTAGCAAAGACAGATCTTCGCAAGCACGGTTTCGGAGACGAGATCATATCCGAGGCGACGGGCTTCGGCGACACCAATGACGAAAACGTGCTGAAGGCCCGCAAGATGTTCTCAGAGCGGCTGGAGTTCCACAGACAGCAGATCGCCGGAGAGGCGGACAAGGTACGCGAAGCGGGCGGCCTGTTTATTATCGGCTCCGAGCGCCATGAGTCCCGCCGTATAGATAACCAGCTGCGCGGACGTGCAGGACGTCAGGGAGACCCCGGGGAGAGCAGTTTCTATCTGGCTATGACGGACGACATTATGAGGCTGTTCGGCTCCGAGCGCGTAATGCACACCATGGAGCGCCTCGGTGTCGACGAGGACACACCGCTTGAGTACAAGATGCTCACAAACGCTATTGAACAGGCGCAGAAGACCGTCGAGAGCCGCAACTTCCAGAGCCGCAAGAGCGTACTTGAATACGACGACGTCATGAACGTCCAGAGAAACATAATCTATAAGCAGCGCCAGCAGGTGCTGGACGGCGAGGACCTGCAGAACAGCATCCGCTCCATGGTTGAGGAGTACATCGGTTCCAATATCGCCCACGGCATGAGCGGAAACAGCTATTTTGAGGATATGGAGCAGTTTGAAGAGACTGTGGCACCCTTTGAAAGCCTCTTCCTGCGCAAGGGCGAAATCGCTCTCACCCGCGAGCAGCTTGAAAACCTCAATACGCATAAGCTTGCCGACGAGCTGAACAAAAAAGCTGAGGAGGTTTATGCCGCCCGCGAAGAACAATTCGGGCTTATGCCCAACGGCGTGCCCCTTATGCGAGAGCTGGAGCGTGTGATTATGCTGCGCGTCGTGGATGAATACTGGATGGAACATATAGACGCCATGCAGGAGCTGCGCCGCGGCATCGGCCTGCGCGCCTACGGCAACAGCAACCCGGTCGACGCATACAAGCGCGAGGGCTTTTCTATGTTTGAAGATATGATCTCTGGTATCCGCTCCGAGGTCGTGCGCCGCCTGTATACGGTGTCGGTCAAAAAGGAGCAGCCTCTTGAGCGCACGAGCGTTGCAACGGGGGACGTTAAAACAGTAGGCGGAGACCCGACTGTGAGAAAACAGCCTGTCAAGGTGGCTAAAAAGCCCGGCAGGAACGACCCCTGTCCATGCGGCAAGTGGAAAGAGGACGGCTCGAGACCTCTGAAATATAAAGAGTGCTGCGGCAAAAACGAGTAATTAATCTGATTGGACAGACAGAAAACATCCACGGATAAGGAGCGACAATTTTGGAGTTTTCCAAACCCTTTGCTGAGATCAGCTACAAAGAGCTGATGTATATGAAAGCCCCGACGATACCCTACACCCACTGCTTTACGACGCGGTGGGGAGGGGTGAGCGAGGGCTTTCTGGAGAGTTTGAATCTGGGCGAGAACCGCGGCGACAGCGAAGAAAACGTCCGGGAGAACTACCGCCGCCTGCTGGAGGCCGTGGGTCTGCCGGAACAGAAAATCTGCTTTACCAGGCAGGTGCACGGGAACCATGTGCGTGTTGTGACCGATGAGGACAGGCGGGAGCTGTTTACCCCATTCAAATATGAGGCGGACGGCATAGTCACAAACGTCAGGGGCCTGCCGCTTATCTGCTTTACCGCGGACTGTGTGCCCGTGCTTTTGTGCGACCCGGAAGCGGGCGTTGCGGGAGCTGTGCACTGCGGATGGCGAAGCACCGTCTCCGATATTCTGGGCGCGGCGGTCGTCAAAATGACTGGGCTTGGCGCTTCGGCGGAGAAGCTCCGCGCCGCCATAGGCCCGGCAATTGATATGTGCTGTTTTGAGACCGACGCGGAGGTTCCGCAGGCTATAGAAAAGCTCTTGGGCGGGGACTGCGGCGAGGCGTTTTTCGCGGTGGGCGATACGGGAAAGTATATGGTCGATCTGAAAGAGACCAACAGACTTCGTCTGCTGCAGCTCGGCCTTAAGAACGAGAACATATCGGTAAGCGACGAGTGCACATCCTGCAACTGTGACCGTTACTGGTCGCACCGTAAGACGAGAGGCCGGCGCGGCGCGCAGGGCGCGCTTATAGTTATTGACTGAGTCCACGAAAGGATAAAATATGGCACGTATCAAGAGAATAATGCCGATTATTCTGGCACTCGCTATTTTAGCGGGCGCTCTCGGCGGATGTGGAAGCGAAAAAACGGCAGAGAGTCCGGAACAGTCGCCAGAGGCTTCCGACGGCGCAATGCCCAAGGAGAAAGCAAGCTACCCCTCGGACGGCAAATTTACACTCAACTGCAGCCTCTCGTCCAGCTTCAACCCCATGACGACGACAGATCTCTCCAATATCCTCGTGACACAGCTTATGTACGACAATCTGTTGGAGGTGGACGCGGCCTTTAACTATACGCCGGGTGTTGTCACCGAGTGCAAAAGTGACGACGGAAGCGGCTGGTATTTTCAAGTGGACACCAACGCGAAGTTTTGGGACGGAACTCTGGTCACTGCTTACGACGCGGCATACTCCGTTCAGTGTGCTATGCGCAGCCCTCGGTTTTCCGACAGGCTGGACTGTGTAATCGGTGCCGAAGCCGAGAACGACGACACCTTCGTGATTAACATTAACGGTAAAAACACACTCTTTCCCGTATTACTGAATATCCCGCTCATAAAAAACGGTTCTGTGGGAGAGACCATCCCGATGGGCAGCGGGCCTTATGTTCTCAATGGGGAGATGAGCGAGCTTGCAGTCAATACCCACCATAAAAATGCTGCAAGTCTGCCAGTAGATAAGATCTACCTCACCGAAATCACAGATATAGAGGATAAAATATCCGCTTTTGAGGATGCAAAAATCGATCTTGTGACCAACGACCCCATGTCCTTTACAAATCTGGGCTACGGCTCAGCCAACGAGAAGCGCGCCTATGCCACCACGAATATGCACTATATAGGCTTCAATCTCTCAGGCCAATATTTTTCCAACACCTTGTTCAGAAAGGCAATGACATACATCATTGACCGCGAGTACATCGTTACGAACATAATGAACGGAATGGCCTCTGCCGCGACCCTGCCTTTTCACCCTGCCGGGGAGTATTACAATGAGAATTTTTCTGAAATAATTTCCTGCTCCGTCAGCAAAGCCGAAGAGGCGCTGGATAAGGCGGAGGTAAAGGACTATGACAATGACGGATTGCGTGAGATAATGGTGACCGGAATCCCGATAGAGACCGGCATAGACTTTATTGTCTGCAGTGACAATGTATATAAAATCCAGGCGGCGCGCTCTATTGTGAAGAGTATGGAGGCGCTTGGCATAAACGTCACCTTGCGCGAACTGCCATGGGAAGCCTACAAGACGGCCCTTACTGCCGGCAATTATGATATGTACTACGCAGAGACAAAGCTGTCTGCCGACTTCAATCTCAAAGCCATGCTGTTTATGGGCGGGCCGCTCAACTACGGGGGCATCAGCGATAGTACCCTAGAGGGCCATATCTCCGCCTATATGTCCGCGTCCGACGAGGAAAGACAAAAGGTAGCTAACCTGATGTTCAAATACCTCACCGACACGGCGCCCATCGTGACAATTTGCTTTGAAAAACAGCAGGTCGTCACCCATTCGGGAGTTATTACCGGTCTGCGGCCCACACAATACAACATTTTCCATGGGATAGAGGAATGGAAGATCGATCTTGGGTGACCGCTGGAAAGGGGAGATTACGATTATGACGGACAGAGAACTGCTCAATATGGCGAAAAATGCCTCCGAACAGGCTTACGCGCCATATTCGCGCTTTCTTGTCGGAGCAGCGCTTGAGTGTGCTGACGGCACGGTATTCACCGGCTGCAATGTTGAAAACGGCGCTCTGGGGGCGACGATGTGCGCCGAGCGTGTGGCGCTTTTCAAGGCCGTAAGCGAGGGCCAAAAGGACTTTATCCGAATCGCTATATATGCCGAGGGTGACGACTATTGTATGCCCTGCGGCACCTGCAGACAGGTTTTGAGGGAGTTTTCAACGGATATGGAGGTGCTCTGTGCCAGGGCGTCGGGCGGCTATGTCAGCTACAGGCTCTCCGAGCTTCTGCCACACGCGTTTACCTTTGGCAACTTTTGAGCACCACCCCACAAAAGGAGAAGCGTTTACCAATGAATTACGAACAGTTGGAGGTTTTTATTTCCGTGGTGGAAAGCGGCGGATTTACCCGCGCCGCGGAGCTTATGAATACGAGCCACTCCACCACAAGCCGCAATGTTGCGGCGCTTGAGGAGAGCCTCGGGATCTGCCTTCTGAAAAGAGAGGGAAGGGGCGTAAGGATGACCCCTGCGGGGGAATTGCTATACAGCGAGGGTAAAGAGCTTATCAGCCAGACCCGGGAACTTGAGGACAAGATAAGACAGGCTGACGGCACATTGACTGGCAGCCTGAGTATTGCCAGCGTCAACCTGAGAAGTGACGCCCTGGCAGACGCCTGCAGGCGCTTCTGCGCTGAGTATCCGGACATTGTGCTGGGAATACACCCACGCGATTTGTCGGAGGTGTTCGCGCAGGTCGAGTCGGGCAGAGCGGACATTGGAGTAAGTTTTTCCTATGCCCTGCCGGGCGATATGGAAAATTTTGAGGTACGGACGATAGAGAAAAGCTCCTTCTGTGCGGTCGTACCGGAATCGCATCCTCTGGCGGGCCGAAAATCAGCGAAAATCGCCGAACTCCGCGAGTACTGCTATATCAGTGTGGGTGACCGCCGGAGCAGGTTTACGCGGGCGGTAGAGGACGCCGTTCTCAGGGAGAGGCCGGCGGGAGAGATTCTCATGGCTCCTACTTTGGAGTCGCTTTTTCTGCAGGTGCGCTGCGGCAACGGCATATCACTTGTGCCCAGGCCGATGGCGAGACTATTTGGAACGGGCTGCGCTATTCTGGATATAGAGGGGGAAAACACCGACTTTGGCGTGGACGTTTTTTGGACGCGCGGCGGCAATAATTCCGCAATAGAGATGTTCAGGGGCTTTATTGAGGAATAGAGAAGAGAAAAAACCTGCTTATCAAGTCGGGAAAAAGCTCTGATGTCACCGAACGCGACAGAAATCTCCGGAGAGCAGAGGCGGCGGCTGATACAAATTTAAAATTTGTCAGGTCATGGGGGAGCGCTCTCGCGCTTCCCATTTGTATTTTGTATAGTTGAAGTTTAGAGGGGGTCGGTGCTCTTTGAGGATTTTTTACCCGCGTTTACAATTTTCATAAATATTTTTATAAAATCTGTAAAATTCTATTGACACATATAAAAGACTGTGATACTGTAACAAAGCGCCTGTTGGGAAAGTTGCGCCCAATTGCGCGCAAAAATGCGATGAAGCGGGAGATTGCGAACAGACGGTTCGGTAACTTCCGTGGAGTATGTCCGTCGCCGCAAAGCGGCATAATCGGGCGGTTGAGAACGTTCCTGTATCACGCGTATATCGTTTGGACGGAGCTTGAACCGGAATAGAATATGTTCCGGTTTGTTTTTCGGACAAGGTCTGATACGCACGGCCAAGTGTACAGAAAAATCGTCTCGCCGAACGCAAATTTTACCGATAGTACCCAATGCTGTCGGAAATCAAACGTTCAGGAGGAAAAAATCACATGGCATCACCTACAAACAAAAAAATGATCCGCATAAGACTCAAGGCTTACGATCATCAGCTCATCGACAAGGCTGCGGAGAAAATAGTCGAGACCGCAAAGCGTACAGACGCCAAGGTTTCCGGCCCTATTCCTCTCCCCACCAAGAAGGAAGTCGTGACTGTCCTGCGCGCCGTCCATAAGTATAAGGATAGCCGCGAGCAGTTCGAGCGCCGCACCCACAAGCGTCTTATCGACATTATGAACCCGACTCAGAAAACAGTCGAGGCTCTTATGTCTCTGGAACTTCCGGCGGGCGTAGAGATCGAGATGAAGCTGTAAATAACGGCATAATCCCATATGTGGATACCTATGGGGATATATTGTTCCCCGATTGCGCACAGATTCTGTGCTATTAACTTGTCTTAACCCATTCGTCCGCTGCTTGCGTCTTCGGACGGGGTCAAGTCAGCAGCCTCTGGTTCGTTTCTTAACAAATCGAGAGCCCAGCGAAGCGGGTCTTGATTTGAGAGGAGGGGGCCCACACTATACCGCAGTTTTCGCTTTAGCGGAAACGGAGTGTGAGTGCGGCCTAACGACGAAAGCGAGCTGACCAATAACCTTATAAGGAGGAAACATTATGAAAAAAGCTATCATCGGCAAAAAGGTCGGAATGACACAGATCTTCGATGAAGCTGGCCGCGTCGTTCCGGTCACCGTTATTGAAGCGGGACCCTGCGTCGTCGTCCAGAAGAAGACGGTCGAGAAGGAAGGCTATAACGCCATACAGCTCGGCTATCAGGACGTCACTGAGCGCAAGCTCACCAACCCCGAAAAAGGGCACATGGAGAAGGCGGGAGTCGCTCTGAAAAAGCACCTCAAAGAGTTCCGTCTGGAGGCTTGTGACGCCGTCAATGTTGGAGACATCGTAAAAGCAGATACCTTTGCCGAGGGCGATAAGGTCGATGTGACCGGTATATCTAAGGGCAAAGGATACCAGGGTGTTATTAAGCGCTGGGGCGCTCAAAGGACACCCACCAGCCACGGCGGCGGACCTGTCCACCGTCACGCAGGCTCCATGGGTTCGGGCACTGACCCCGCCCGCATTTTTAAGGGAAAGATCGGCGCTGGCCAGATGGGCTGCGAACAGGTCACCGTTCAGAACCTCGACGTTGTGAAGGTTGACCCCGAGCTCAACATGATCGTCGTTCGCGGCGCTATCCCCGGCCCCAAGGGCGGCATTGTCTATCTTAAGAACACCGTCAAGAATATCAAGTCCAAGGGCGCCGGCGCCGGAATCAGCACCAACCCGCAGAAGCAGTCCGCGAGAGTCAATCCGCAGAAGGCCTCCGCAAGAAATAGATAAGGGAAAGGAGAGAATCAGATGCCTACTGCAACCGTTTACAATATGGCCGGCGAAAAAGTCGGCGAGGTCGAGCTCTCCGAATCCATCTTCGGAATCGTACCCAATGCTTCCGTTGTGCATGACAGCGTGAAGAACCATCTGGCAAATTGCCGTCAGGGTACCCAGAGCGCTCTCACTAAGGGCGAGGTTTCCTACACCACCAGAAAGCCCTGGCGTCAGAAGGGCACAGGCCGTGCACGCGCCGGTTATGCCGGGTCCCCAGTGTGGAGACACGGCGGCGTTGCATTCGCCCCCAAGCCCCGCGACTATAGCTACGCCCTCAATAAGAAGACAAAGAGACTTGCACTCAAGAGTGTCCTCTCATCCAAAGCTGCCGAAAATGAGATTATCGTTATCGACAATCTGAAGATGGATGAGATAAAGACAAAGACTTTTAAGACTTTTCTTGAAAAGATCGACGTCAACGGCAAAGCGCTTGTTATCACAAGGGAACCTGACGAGAACATCGTAAAGAGCGCGAGAAACATTCCCGGCGTTGCAACTACCATCTCAACTATCCTGTCTCCGTATGAGATCCTGAAGGCAGGCAAGCTTGTAGTGGACAAGGCCGCGCTTGAGAAAATCGAGGAGGTGTACGCATGATGAGAACCGCATATGACATCATCATCCGCCCCATCATAACCGAGCAGTCAATGGAAGACCTTGACATTAAGAAGTATGTCTTTGAAGTTGCAAGGGACGCCAACAAGATTGAGATCAAGAAGGCTATCGAGGAGATCTTTGGAGTAAAGGTCATCAGAGTCAACACCACCATCATCCCCGGTAAGGAAAAGCGCATGGGCTCGATGCCCAAGGGCTACACCTCCGAGTGGAAGAAGGCCGTTGTCAAGCTCAGCAGAGATTCCAAGAACATCGAAATTTTCGAGGGTATGGTGTAAGGGAGGAAATGAGAAATGTCCATTAAAACTTATAGACCCACTACACCGTCCAGAAGACATATGACGGTCTCGGGATTTGACGGCGTTGACAAGCATGCAGCTCCCGAGAAATCCCTTGTAGAGGTTTTAAAAAAGAATTCCGGCCGCAACAATTACGGCCGTATCACCGTTCGTCATAAGGGCGGCGGAAACAGAAGAAAGTACCGCATTATTGACTTTAAGCGCAACAAGCTCGATGTCGCCGGTGAGGTTCTCCGCCTTGAGTATGACCCAAACCGCTCTGCGTTCATCGCTCTTGTTGAGTATCCAGACGGTGAGAAGCGCTATATACTTGCCCCCGTTGGTCTCAAGCCCGGCGACTCCGTAGTTGCCGGTCCCCACGCCGACATCAAGCCTGGTAATGCGCTGCCTCTGTCAAACATTCCCGTCGGTACCGTTATCCACAACATCGAGCTTTACCCCGGAAAGGGAGCACAGCTTGTTCGCAGCGCCGGCGTTGCCGCACAGCTCATGGCTAAGGAAGACGGTATGGCGACGGTTCGTCTGCCCTCCGGCGAGTATCGCAAGGTCCGCATGAACTGCATGGCGACCATCGGACAGGTCGGAAATATCGACCACGGCAACATCCACATCGGTAAGGCCGGACGTAAACGCCACTTGGGAGTGCGTCCCACCGTCCGCGGCTCCGCCATGAACCCCTGTGACCACCCTCACGGCGGCGGCGAGGGCAAGTGCCCCATCGGTCGTCCCAGCCCTGTTACTCCTTGGGGCAAGCCGACACTCGGATATAAGACTCGCAAGACTAAGAACCAAAACGATAAGTTCATAGTCAAGAGACGCAATGCCAAGTAAGGAGGAGAACAGTTAATGAGCAGAAGTGTAAAAAAAGGCCCTTATGCAGCTCCCGAGCTGCTTAAGAGAGTCGATGAAATGAACAAAACCGGCGACAAGAAGATCCTCAAGACATGGAGCCGCGCTTCGACAATTTTCCCGTCCTTTGTTGGCCATACCATAGCTGTCCACGACGGACGCCGCCATGTTCCGGTTTACATCACCGAGGACATGGTCGGACACAAGCTGGGCGAGTTTGCACCCACACGCACGTTCCGCGGTCATGCCGGCGGCAAGACCGGCAGATAAGGAGGAGAAACATGGAAGCAAGAGCTGAACACAGATATGCCCGCATCTCTCCCCGTAAGGTCCAGATAGTCTGCGACCTGATTCGCGGCAAGGACATTGCAACCGCGGAAGCTATTCTTAAGAATACTCCCAAGGCCGCGTCCGAGCTTCTGATAAAGGTTTTGATGAGTGCGGAAGCAAATGCTGAAAACAACTTCAACATGGACCCAGACAAGCTCTATGTCAAAGAGACTTATGCAAATCCCGGCCCCATCCTCAAGAGAGGCATGCCGAGAGCTCAGGGCCGCATGTATCGCATCAACAAAAGAACCAGCCACATCACCGTTGTTGTGGCTGAGAAAGATTAGGGAGGAGGCAGAATATGGGACAGAAAGTTAATCCTCACGGCCTTCGCGTCGGCGTTATCAAGGACTGGGATTCCAGATGGTATGCAAGGAACGACAAGGTCGGCGATCTTATCGTTGAGGACCACAAGATTCGTGAGTACCTGAAGAAGACCCTGTATTCCGCAGGAGTCCCGAAGATTGAGATCGAGCGCGACAGCGCGAAGGTCCGCATATATATCCACTGCGCACGCCCCGGCGTTGTTATCGGCCGCGGCGGTACGGAGATCGAGCGTCTACGCAAGGAAGTAGAAAAGATGATCGGCAAGCCCGTAGCGCTCTCCATTGTCGAAGTCCGTACTCCGGATACAAACGCACAGCTGGTTGCGGAAAACATCGCTCAGCAGCTTGAGAAGCGTATCGGCTTCCGCCGCGCAATGAAGAACGCCATGGTCAGATCTATGCGCATGGGTGTCAAGGGCATCAAGGTTATGTGCTCCGGCCGTCTCGGCGGCGCGGAGATCGCCCGCAGCGAGTGTTATCATGAGGGGACCATCCCCCTCCAGACCATCCGCGCGGACATCGAATACGGTTTTGCCGAAGCAGCCACAACTTATGGCCGCATTGGCGTCAAGGTGTGGATCTACAAGGGCGAAGTCCTTTCTCAGACCCTTCGCAGCACCCCGCGCACCATGGATATTTCCCGCGCGTCAGAGAACAATCGCGGTGACCGCAGAAGAGGCGGGCGTGATAACCGTGACGGCCGCGACAACCGCAGCCAGGGCGGCTATAACCGTGGCGGCCAAGGCCGCGATAACCGCAGCCAGGGCGGCTATAACCGCGGCGGCCAGGGCGGCTATAACCGCGGCGGTCAGCCCAGACCTGCAGCAGAGTCAACCCGGACGGAAGGAGGCAATGCGTAATGCTTCTGCCTAAGAGAGTCAAATACCGCAGAGTCCATCGCGGTCGTATGAAGGGCAAGGCCACAAGAGGCAACTTCGTCGCTTACGGCGAATACGGTCTGATGGCCACCGAGCCCAGCTGGATTACCTCCAATCAGATCGAAGCGGCCCGTATAGCCATGACCCGTTATACCAAACGCGGCGGCAAGGTCTGGATCAAAATTTTCCCCGATAAGCCCGTGACAGAGAAGCCTGCCGAGACCCGTATGGGTTCCGGTAAAGGTTCCCCTGAGTACTGGGTTGCAGTTGTTAAGCCCGGCCGTGTAATGTTTGAGATCGCCGGCGTTTCCGAAGAAACAGCCCGTGAAGCTATGCGTCTTGCAAGCCACAAGCTGCCCTGCAAGACCAAGTTTGTCTATCGTGAGGCTGATACCGAGACAGGTGGTGAATAAGATGAAGGCAAACGAAATACGCGAAATGAGTGCCACCGAGCTTGAGAACAAGCTGATGCAGCTCAAAAAGGATTTGTTCAACCTCCGTATGCAGCATGCCACTAACCATCTTGACAACCCGACTAAGATCGCGGCTACCCGCCGTGACATTGCGAGAGTCAAGACAGTTATTCGCCAGAAGCAACTCGAGCAGTGAGGAGGTAAACGATAATGAGTGAAGAAAGAACCACTTCCAGAAAGACCCGCGTCGGCAAGGTAGTTTCCGACAAGATGGACAAGACCATTGTGGTCATTGTTGAGGATCGTGTAGCTCACCCCCTCTACAAAAAGATAGTTAAGAGAACTTACCGCCTAAAGGCGCACGACGAGAAGAACGAGTGCGGAATAGGCGATAAGGTCAAAGTAATGGAGACCCGTCCCCTCTCTAAGGACAAGAGATGGCGTCTCGTGGAAATCATCGAGAAGGCAAAGTAAGGAGGCCGCGAAATGATACAACAGGAAACATTTCTTAAGGTGGCCGACAATACGGGCGCCAAAGAAATCAAGTGCATCCGCGTACTAGGCGGAAGTAAGCGCAGATACGGCAACATCGGTGATGTTATAGTTGCATCCGTTCGCAAGACCGCCCCCGGCAGCTCCGTCAAAAAAGGCGAAGTCGTCAGGGCAGTCATCGTTCGCAGCGCTAAGGGCGTCCGCCGTGCGGACGGTACCTATGTCCGTTTCGACGAGAACGCAGCTGTTCTTATCCGCGACGACAGAAACCCCCGCGGAACTCGTATCTTTGGACCGGTTGCCCGTGAGCTACGTGACAAGGACTTTATGAAGATCCTGTCTCTGGCTCCCGAAGTTATATAGGAGGGCAAACGAATGAACATTAAAAAGAACGACACTGTTGTTGTCCTGTCTGGTAAGGACAAGGGCAAGAGAGGCAGGGTGCTGTCCGCCGACCCCAAGAACGGCAAGGTCGTTGTTGAGGGAATAAACATCGCGAAGTGTCATATAAAGCCCCGCAAGATGGGCGAAGAGGGCGGAATCATCAGGAAAGAGACCCCGATATATGCTTCCAAGGTGATGCGTATCTGCCCGAAGTGCGACAAGCCCACCCGCGAGGCCAATATGTTCCTCAAGGACGGTTCGAAGGTCAGAGTCTGCAAGAAGTGCGGCGAAACCATATAAGAAAGGAGAGACTTTTTAAAATGCCAAGACTTAAAACAAAATATCTTGAGGAAGTCGCTCCCGCTCTTATGCAGAAGTTCCAGTACAAGAGCACTATGCAGATTCCCAAGATCGAAAAAATCGTAATAAGCGTCGGCGCCGGCGACTGCAAGGAAAATCAAAAGGCACTCGATGCCATAATCAAGGACATCTCCGCCATAGCGGGCCAGAAGGCCGTCGCCACCGTCGCACGCAAGAGCGTGGCTAACTTTAAGCTCCGCGAAGGTATGCGAATCGGCGTCAAAGTTACCCTCCGTCAGGACAAGATGTGGGAGTTTCTGGACAGACTGCTGAACGTGGCACTGCCCCGTGTCCGCGACTTCCGCGGTATCAACCCCGACGCTTTTGACGGCCGCGGAAACTACAGCCTCGGCCTCAAAGAGCAGATCATTTTCCCGGAAATCGACTACGACAAGATCGAAAAGCTGCGTGGCATGAACATAGCTATCTGCACCACAGCCAAGACCGACGAAGAAGCAAGAGAGCTGCTCAGTCTCATGGGCGCACCCTTTGCAAGAGCTTAGGAGGATAAACCATGGCTAAGACATCTATGAAGATCAAGCAGGCCCGTCCCGCTAAGTACTCTACCCGCGCTTACAACCGCTGCAAGATCTGCGGCCGTCCGCACGCATATCTGCGTGACTACGGCGTATGCCGCATTTGCTTCCGCGAGCTGGCGTATAAGGGTGAGATTCCCGGCGTTAGAAAAGCCAGCTGGTAAATTTTCTTAGCGGTAAGAGCGGAGGATGCTCTCACCTGCAATGACAGATTTGCAGCGCGTTGCGCTTCAAATAAACAGAGGATGGCGAAAGGCCGGGTGCAATCATGCATTGGCTCGGAACCTCGCCGCCTGAACAGCTTATGCTGTGACTCTAAATAAGGAGGAAAAAATTTTATGCAGATTACCGATCCAATTGCGGATATGCTGACACGCATCCGTAACGCAGGAACTGCAAAGCACGAAACCGTTGACGTTCCCGCTTCAAACATGAAGAAGGCCATAGCCGGAATCCTTTTGGATGAGGGCTACATCAAGAGCTATCAGCTCATTGAGGACGGCGGACAGGGCGTCATTCGCATTGTTCTTAAGTATCTGCCCGGCAAGGAAAAGGCTATTCAGGGTCTCCGCCGCGTATCCAAGCCCGGTCTCCGCGTTTATGCCGGCGCCGGTGAGCTCCCCTATGTCCTTAAGGGACTGGGCATAGCTATTATCTCCACATCCAGGGGCGTCATGACCGACAAACAGGCTCGTAAGGAAAATGTCGGCGGCGAAGTCCTTGCGTTCGTGTGGTAAGGAGGTAATAAAAATGTCTAGAATAGGTAAAGCACCCATCACCATTCCCGCCGGAGTGGATGTGAGCATCGGTGAAAACAATCACGTCACCATAAAGGGACCTAAGGGTACTCTTGAGCGCAAATTCGCCCCTCAGCTCAGCATCGCTCTGAACGAAGGCGTTCTCACCGTTGCACGTCCTGATGACGAGAAGCAGAACCGTGCTCTCCACGGTCTGACCCGCAGCCTGCTGAACGACATGGTCATTGGCGTTAACGAGGGCTTTAAGAAAGAACTGCAGGTACAGGGCGTTGGCTATAGAGTTGCCAAGGAAGGCAAAAAGCTAGTAATGAACATCGGCTTTTCCCACACAGTTGTTGTTGAGGATACGGACGATGTATCTACAGAATGCCCCAATGCCAATACGATCATTGTAAGTGGCATTGATAAGCAGAAGGTCGGCCAATTTGCGGCCGACGTCCGTAAGAAGAGACCCCCCGAGCCCTATAAGGGTAAGGGTATCCGCTATGCCAACGAAGTGGTTCGCCACAAAGAAGGCAAAACCGGCGCGAAATAAGAGGAGGTGTGCCAAATGGTTAATAGACCCGATACAAGAGGTGCGCGCGTCAAGCGCCACAAGAGAGTCCGTGGAAAGATATCCGGCACGCCCGAAACTCCCAGACTGGACGTTTACAGAAGCAATGCCCATATCTATGCCCAGATCATTGACGACATTAACGGCGTGACCCTTGTAGCCGCAGCATCCAACGAAAAGGACTTCGAGGGCTCCGGGAACAACTGCGAAGGTGCCGAAAAGGTCGGCAAGCTCATTGCCGAACGCGCAAAGGCCAAGGGCATTGAGAACGTCGTATTCGACAGAGGCGGCTATATTTATCATGGTCGCGTCAAGGCATTGGCAGACGGAGCCCGCGAGGGCGGTCTGAACTTTTAGTCGGGAGGAGGAAACAATATGGCTTATAATAACAAGAGAGACAACAGGCGCGCTGCAGAGCAGCAGTCCGAATTCACCGAAAAGGTCGTTTCCCTCAACCGCGTTTCCAAAACTGTCAAGGGCGGCCGCATCATGAAGTTCTCGGCGCTGTGTGTAGTTGGAGACGGCAAAGGCCGCGTGGGCGTTGGTCTCGGTAAGGCGGGCGAAGTGTCCGAGGCGATTCGTAAGGGACTTGAGGACGCCAAAAAGAACATCGTTACAGTGACCCTCACCGGCGGCACCATTCCGCATGAGGTAATCGGCGAGTTTGGAGCAGGCAAAGTTCTGCTGAAGCCCGCAGGACCCGGTACCGGAGTTATAGCCGGTGGCGCCGTTCGTGCGGTCGTCGAGGCTGCCGGAATCAAGGATATCCGTACAAAATGTTTGCGCTCCAATAACCCCCACAATGTCGTTGCTGCGACTATGGCGGGCTTGACTTCTCTGCGTGACGCCGAGAAAGTCGCTGCCGTCAGGGGCAAGACCGCGAAAGAAATCAGAGGATAGGAGGGGAAAGCAATGGCAAATCTTAAGATCGAGCTGGTTAAGAGTTTGAACGGCAGACTGGATAAGCACATAGCCACTGCCTACTCTCTCGGACTGCATAAGATCGGCAACACCACGGTGCAGCCCGACAACCCCCAGACCAGAGGCAAGATTGCTCAGATAGGTTATCTCCTCAAGGTCACCGAAGAATAAGGAGGTGCAGGCATGAAACTTAACGAGCTTTCTCCGGTTCCAGGCTCCACCCATACCCTTAAGCGCAAGGGCAGAGGCAATGGTTCCGGTAACGGCAAGACCGCAGGTCGCGGTCAGAAGGGGCAGAAGTCCAGAAGCGGCGGCGGCGTCAGAGTCGGCTTTGAGGGCGGCCAGATGCCTCTGGCGCGCCGAATCCCGAAGCGCGGATTCAACAACATTTTCGCCAAGCCTCTCACCGCCGTCAACGTATCGGCTTTCAACATGTTTGAGGACGGGGAGACCGTAAACGCCGCAAAGCTCCTCTCCACAGGCGTTTTATCCAAGTGCGAATATGGGCTCAAAATTCTGGGCAACGGCCAACTCACAAAAAAAGTAACTATTGAGGCAAACGCTTTCTCCGAAACTGCGAAGCAGAAAATCGAAGCCGCAGGCGGAAAGGCGGAGGTGGTATAAAGTGCTTCAGACGATCCGTAATGCATGGAAAGTAGAGGAGCTTCGAAAAAAGATACTTTTTACTCTTTTCGTCATACTTCTTTATAGACTCGGTAACGCGATTCCCGTACCGTATGTAAATATCGAGCGGTTGAGCACATACTTTAACCAGCTCGAAAATACCGTTCTTGGACTCCTTAACGTGATGTCCGGAAACGCATTTTCCACTGCTACGATTTTTGCACTATCCATCCAGCCATATATCAACGCATCCATTATTATTCAGCTTCTGACCATCGCCATCCCCGCCCTTGAGCGTCTGCAAAAGGAAGGCGGCGAGGAGGGCAGAAAGAAAATTGCAAGTATAACCCGCTATTCCACTGTAGCGATAGCTCTGATCCAGGGCTTTGCATACTTTATGCTAATCCGCAACCAGGGACTCCTGGTTTCCGGCACCGGCATCTGGGAAGCATTTGTCATCGTGCTCACCTTCACGGCGGGCTCCGCACTCATCATGTGGCTGGGAGAACAGATCACAGAGTTTGGTATCGGAAACGGAATCTCAATTATCCTGTTTGCGAGCATAGTATCCCGCTTCCCCAGCGCAATCATAAACATGGTGTCCAACGTCTCCGCGGGCAGCATGCACTGGTGGGGCATGGTTCTCCTGCTTTTGGGTGCACTCGCCATCATCGTTCTCATAGTCTATGTGACAAATGCCGAGCGCAGGATCCCGATCCAGTACTCAAAACGCGTGGTCGGCCGCAAGATGTATGGCGGTCAAAGTACACATCTTCCCATGAAGGTGAATATGTCCGGCGTTATGCCCATCATCTTTGCTCAGTCAATTGCGTCCCTGCCTGCAACCATATGCATGCTGTTCGGCGTGACGGATGAGAGCGGCGGATTTTGGGGAGGATTTCTGAGAGTCTTTAACTCCACCAGCGCCCTTTACGCAGTTTTCTACTTTCTGCTTATCATCTTCTTTGCATACTTCTACTCCACCATCCAGTTTAATCCGGTGGAGATTGCGAACAACCTGAAGAAGAACGGCGGATTCATTCCGGGCTTCCGTCCGGGCAAGCCCACCAGCGACTATATACAGAAATCACTCAACAAGATTACCCTGTTTGGCGCAATTTACCTTGGCATTATTGCTGTCGTGCCAATTATTATAAGCATGATCAGCAAAACGGCAGCCAACACCGGTATTTCCCTTGGCGGCACATCTATAATAATCGTTGTCGGTGTTGCACTTGAGACTGTCCAGGCTCTTGAGGCCCAGATGATCATGCGCAACTACAAGGGATTTCTTGAATAATATTTTGGAGGGGAAAAGTATGAAGCTTATACTTTTAGGAGCGCCGGGTGCCGGCAAGGGTACTCAGGCTGAGATACTCAGCCGTATGCTGAATATCCCCACCATATCCACGGGCAACATCCTCCGCGCTGCAATGAAGAACGGTACCCCCGTAGGTCTCAAGGCAAAGGAGTATGTTGAAAGCGGAAAACTCGTTCCCGACGATGTCATAATAGGCATCGTCAGGGAACGACTGTCGGAAGATGACTGCAAAAACGGCTACATTTTGGACGGAATGCCCAGAACCATCCCTCAGGCGGAGGCGCTTGAGAAGGTCGGCATCGACATTGACACAGCGCTCTCCATCGAGATCTCCGACGAGACCATCATCGAGCGCATGGCCGGCCGCCGCACCTGCAAGGACTGCAGCACCACCTTCCATATAGTTTCCAATCCTCCCAAAGTCGAGGGGAAGTGCGACAACTGCGGTGGCGAACTTGTTATACGCAAGGACGATTCACCCGAGACCGTTAAGGCCAGACTTGCCACTTATCACACCGAGACAGAACCGCTTAAAGATTTCTACTCAAAGCGGGGAAAGCTGAAAACGGTTGACAACCAGGCCACTGTCGAGCAGACAACGGCCGAAGTCAAGAAGGCTCTGGGTCTATGAGCATGATCACCGTAAAGACCCCACGGGAAATAGAGCTTATGCGCGTTGCGGGGAGGATTACCGCGGCAGCCCGCTCTGTCGGGCGGGAGATGGTTTCCCCAGGCGTTACAACCCACGAAATAGACAGAGAAATTCATAAGTTCATCAAAAAGTCAGGCGCCGTGCCGTCCTTTCTAGGCTATGGCGGATTTCCCGGAAGCGCCTGTATTTCGGTGAATGAAGAGGTCATTCACGGTATTCCCGGACCGCGCACAGTCAATGAGGGCGACATAGTCAGCATAGACGTCGGCGCGTACATCGGCGGATACCACGGTGACTGCTGCGGCACCTTCGGTGCAGGAGAGATCTCCGAGGAGGACATAAAGCTCATCGAGGTTACGAGACAGAGCTTCTTCGAGGGAATCAAGTATGCAAAGGTGGGCTGCCGCATCTCCGATATCTCGCATGCAATCCAGGAATATGTGGAGAGCTTCGGCTACTCCCTCGTTCGTGAATATGTGGGCCACGGTATCGGCAGAAATCTCCACGAAGCTCCCGAAGTCCCTAACTACGGCGACCCGGGGCACGGACCGCGCCTTGTCAAGGGCATGACTATCGCCATTGAGCCTATGGTCATCATGGGTAAACGCGATGTTCTTGTTTTGGACAACGATTGGACAGTAGTCACAGTCGATGGCAGTAAAGCGGCTCACTATGAGAACACCGTCCTTATTACAGACGGTGAGCCGGAGATACTGACCATGGCGGAGGATTTGTAAATGGGGGCCGCAAGGTTGCCCGACATCGTTTTCTCCACTGCCGGTCACGACAGGGGAACAGTGTATCTGCTTCTTGAAAGTGACGGCAGAACCGCCGTTTTAGTAGACGGCAGGACGAGAAAGCTCACAAACCCCAAAAGAAAAAACTTGAAACACATCAGTAAAATTCGATTGGGTACCCCTGAAACAATTGCCGAGGCTATTACCAAAGGCAGCCTGACAGACAGTCAGATCAGAAAAGAGCTCGCGAAAATCGCGACGACGTCGGAATGACTTAGGAGGGAAATTCAGCTTGTCAAAAGACGATGTAATTGAATTCGAGGGCACAGTGGTTGAAGCACTGCCCAACACGATGTTCCAGGTAGATATCGGAAACGGCCATACAATTCTGGCTCATATTTCCGGAAAGCTGCGTATGAACTTCATCCGGATACTCCCGGGGGACAAGGTCACCGTACAGATGTCACCATACGACCTGACACGCGGAAGAATTACCTGGAGAAGCAAATAATGGAGGTTTGATTATGAAAGTAAGACCGTCCGTAAAGCCCATGTGTGAAAAGTGCAAGGTCATCAAGCGCAAGGGCAAGGTAATGGTTATCTGCGAAAATCCCAAACACAAGCAGAGACAGGGCTGAGCAGGTTGCCCATATTAACCTGTTACGCAAATAATTTTTGCGTATTTCTGTAAGCACAAACACTTTGCGGCCGGAAGGACCCGCCGCATCATGCGAAAGGAATGATTAAAAAGTATGGCACGTATTGCCGGAGTTGACCTGCCGAAGGACAAGAGAATCGAAATTGGTCTCACCTACGTTTACGGCATTGGCAGAACCAGCGCAAACAAGATACTCGAGCAGACCGGAATCGACCCCAATACCCGCGTCAAAGACCTGACAGAGGAAGACGAGGCCAAGCTGCGTGAGTGCATCGACAACAACTACACCGTTGAGGGCGATCTTCGCCGCAGGACTGCGCTTGATATCAAGCGTCTGACCGAGATCGGCAGCTACCGTGGTCTGCGCCACAGAAGGGGACTCCCTGTCCGCGGTCAGAGGAGCAAAACCAACGCTCGCACCCGCAAGGGCCCGAAGCGTACTATTGCCAACAAGAAGAAGTAAGGGAGGGAACAAATAAATGGCAGCACCCAAGAAAAAGGTTAGAACACGCCGCAGAGAGCGTAAGAACATTGAAAAGGGAGTCGTTCATATCAGTTCCTCCTTTAACAATACTATGGTCACCGTCACCGATATGGCAGGCAACGCCATATCATGGGCTTCTGCGGGCGGAATGGGCTTCCGCGGAAGCAAAAAGTCCACTCCTTTTGCGGCTCAGACAGCAGCTGAGACCGCTTCAAAGGCGGCTATGGAGCATGGGCTTAAAACTGTTGAGGTTTATGTCAAGGGCCCCGGCTCGGGACGTGAAGCAGCCATACGCGCACTTCAGACGGCAGGACTTGAGGTTACCCTCATAAAGGATGTAACCCCAATTCCTCACAATGGCTGCCGTCCGCCGAAGCGCCGCCGCGTTTAATTAAGGGAGGAGAAAGTAATTATGGCAAAGAATATGCAACCAATAGTCAAGCGTTGTAAGCAGCTTGACATTTCTCCTGCCGTCATGGGTTATACCTCCAAGACCAAGAGCAGTACGATACGCAACCCAAAGGCACAGATGCGCAGGAAGCAGAGCGAGTATTCGACTCAGCTCAAAGAAAAGCAGAAGGTCAAGTTTATATACGGCATTCTTGAAAAGCAGTTCCGTTTATACTACGATAAAGCGGCAGCGGCACCCGGAATCACCGGTGAAGTTCTGCTGACTACCATTGAACGCCGCCTGGACAACGTCGTGTTCCGTCTCGGTTTTGCGATGACCCGCCGCGAGGCCCGCCAGGCAGTCAACCACGGTCACTTTACCGTTAACGGCAAGCGTGTAGATATTCCCTCTTACCTCGTATCTCCCGGCGACGTTATCGAGGTCTGCGAGAGGAGCCGCAACTCGGCCATGTTCAAGAGACTGCTCGGCGAGGACGCAGCTATTGTCGTTCCTCCCCAGTGGCTTGAGCGCGACAAGAATTCTCTGGTCGGCAAGGTAGTGAAAATGCCTGTCAGAGAAGACATTGACTTCCCCGTAGAGGAGCATCTGATTGTCGAGTTGTACTCTAAATAAAAGGGAGACCCTCAAAATTGGTAAGCTGATCAAAAAAGGCGCGTTTTCGCGCCAACTCAGAAGGAGGGTATATTTATCATGATTGAGATAGAAAAGCCGCGCATTGAGTGTATTGAATCGCCTGCGGACGAGTCCTATGGCAAGTTTATAGTTGAGCCTTTGGAGCGCGGTTACGGTACGACCTTGGGTAACTCTCTCCGCAGAGTGCTGCTCTCCTCTCTACCCGGGATAGCGGTCACTTCAATCAGAATTGCCGGCATCCAGCACGAGTTTTCTACAATTCCCGGTGTTAAAGAGGACGTCACAGAAATAGTCCTCAATGTAAAGGGAATCATCATGAAGCTCCACTGTGACGGTCCCAAGACCGTTTACATCGAAGCCAGCGGCGAAGGAGAAGTTACCGCCGGTGATATCAAGGCAGACGCTGATGTCGAGGTGTTAAACCCCGACCTGCACATTGCGACCCTTGATACCGACGGCAGTTTGAGTATGGAATTGGTCGTGGATCACGGCCGCGGATATGTTGTTGCAGAAAAGAATAAGGGCGCACAGCAGATTATCGGAACTATTCCGGTAGACTCCGTATACTCGCCCGTGCTCAAGGTCAATTATGCAGTTGAAAATACCCGTGTTGGCAACAGAACGGACTATGACAAGCTGACGATCGAAGTCTGGACGGACAAGACCATCAGCCCGCGTGACGCCGTTTCTCTGGGCGCAAAGATACTCTGTGACCACTTCCAGCTGTTCACTGACCTGTCAGAGACGATCAGCAATGAGTCCACAGTCAAGGAGAAAGTCGAGACTCAGCGCGACAAGGTCCTTGAGATGACCATTGAAGAGCTGGATCTTTCCGTCCGCAGCTTCAACTGCCTGAAGCGTGCCAACATCAATACCGTTGAGGATCTTATCGGCAAGACGCAGGACGAAATGATCAAGGTTCGCAACCTCGGTCGGAAGTCTCTGGAAGAAGTCGAGCATAAGCTCGCAATGATGGGATTGGCGCTTGCCAGCAACGACAACAACTGACTCGACAAATAAAAACCTTTTATACTCTAACAAGGAGGAAAACCGGAATGCCTACCAACAGGAAGCTCGGCAAGACCACCGATGCGCGCATGGCTATGCTCAGACAGCAGGTTACGGATCTTCTGGACAACGGCCGTATGGAGACAACCATTACCCGCGCAAAGGAAATTGGGCCTTTGACCGAGAAGATGATAACTCTCGGAAAGAACAATTCTTTGGCAAACTACCGCAGTGCGCTCTCTTTCATTACAAGAGAGGATGTTACAAAGAAGCTGTTTGACGAAATTGCGCCCAAATATGCCGACCGTAACGGCGGTTACACCCGCATCTATCGCGTTGGACCACGCCGCGGGGACGCAGCTGAGATGGCTATCATCGAGCTTGTGTAATATCTATAATCCGGCTATGGAAAACCATAGCCGGATTTTTGTTGCGGATTTTGTGATAATAATGGTTACTATGGGTATCTGAGCCATATTCAGAGCTTATGCCATAAAAACCTCAGCTGTTTCACACTGTGGGTCATGAACCGGCGTATTGTCACAGAACCCGATCGGTAATACAATCTGACAAATAGGTTTGAAAGGAGACATCTGCAATGGATTTTGAGAAGCTGGTCAAGGAGCGATATTCGCTCCGCAAATACTCAAATAGGCCGGTGGAGAGGGAAAAGCTTGACCTCATTCTTGAGTCAGCACGGGTAGCGCCGACGGCAAAAAACATTCAGCCACACTATTTGCTTGTTCTGCAAAGTGAGGAGGCACGCAAAAAGGCGGACGCGTGTATGGGCTCCCACTTTAATGCCCCGCTTATGATAATAGTGTCCTACGACCCCTCCGCCGAGTTTGTCCGCGAAGACGGGCAGCGCTTTGGAGAGATCGACGCAACAATCGCAGCCACACAAATGCTGCTGCAGGCGGCAGATATTGGAGTTGGCAGCTGCTATGTGGGGCTTTTTGATAAAAATGCACTTAAACAGAGCTTCGAGGAGCTTTCGGGACTGTCGCCGACCGCCGTTTTGTGCTTTGGCTATCCCGACGAGGGTGCCCATCCGTCCAGGCTGCATGGCGACAGAAGGAGCATTGACAAGATGGTGAAGTCTTTATAACGCAGCTCCGATAAGTCTGTGAGCTCCGAAATTACAGTGTCGACACAAGCCAATAAATGAGGCCGTACACAACGCTTGCCGAGGTGCCGTAGACGATTACCGGACCGGCTATTATGAACATTTTTGCTCCCGTACCGGTGACAAGCCCCTCTGTCTTGAATTCCAGAGCTGGAGAGACCATCGCATTGGCAAAGCCGGTTATGGGGACCAAGGTGCCTGCGCCGCCGAATTTGGCGATGTCGTCGTAGGCGCCAAGACCTGTGAGCAGTGCGCCGAGGAATACGAGGGTCATGCTCATCAGAGTTCCCCTGAGATCTTTTGAGAGATCGAGAAGACCGTAGAGCATGAACAGCGCCTGCCCGACACAGCAGATCAGGCCGCCCACGAGAAATGCCTTTAACGTGTCTACAAAAGTGTTGGAGTTCGGTGATTTTTTCTTGACGAACTCCGCGTATTGCCCCTTTGACATTTTAAAATACTGCAAATAATCCTCCCCTTACGGAAAACTGCTGATAGTATTCCGCAAGGGGAGGCCATTTATTAGTTCAGGGTCAAATATCGAGACAGATATTTGTAACACCGTTGACTTCAAACTCGTTCATATAGTCATCCATACGGGCGGTGAGTTCACTAATGTCTTCGGGATTTAAGTGTTCCTCAGTCATGTCGCGGCGTGCAAGTTCCTCTGCTAAAATGTCGAAGAAGATCGCATCCTCATAGTCGGCAACTGCGTCGTGTATTCCGCCCTCTTCATAGGCGCGGGATGGGAAGATATGTCCCATATAGCTCTGAGAAAGCTCTGAAAAGCCCTCTTGTGCGGCTATAGCGAAGATTTTTTCCTGCAGCAGGTCATAGTTCTCGAAGCGGTCATTGCCTCTGACGGAGTTCAAAATCCAGTTGCCGATATAAACCAAGTCCAACAAATGTCGAAACTCTTTTTTTGTAAGCTCGATTTCCATAACGGCCTCCTTTCAAAGGACGTCAAAAGATATACCCCAGATTGGTGTGGAGTGAAAACTTCCTTGCAGTGTATTATATCAATATCGGGCCCAAAATTCTACTATAATTATTATCAAATATAGTGTGTTTTCCTTGAAATTATTTACGATCAGCGATATTATTATCGTATTGCGCAATTATGTTTAGGATTATTAGTTTTTTATGTTTTTTGGAGAATTATAATGGACAAAAGACCTATCGGAATATTTGACTCCGGTCTCGGCGGACTTACGGCTGTCCATGAGCTGATGACGCTGATGCCAGGAGAGCATATAATCTATCTCGGAGACTCCGCCAACATGCCTTATGGCGAGAAGACGCACGAACAGATTGTCGAAATGTCCCGCAGGGATATGAAATTTCTGCTCTCCCGCGGTGTAAAGGTGATATTTGTCGCCTGTGGGACGGCGACCTCAAACGCCCTGTACGTTTTGAGAGATGAGAGCCCCGTACCGGTATTTGGCGTTGTGGAGGCGGCGGTGAATGAAGCTTTGGAAGCCACGAGAAACGGCAGAGTAGGCCTGTTGGCAACCCGTGCCAGCGTGGCGGCGGGAACTTTTGAGAATATGCTGAAGAGGCGTGACCCTAAGCTCCTTGTACATGCGAAGGCATGCCCGAAGTTTGCTACCATGGTTGAGGACGGCATATTTGAAAAGGACGACGAGCGCGTTGTGGCAGCGGCGGAGGAATACCTTCCCTGTCTCAGGGATGCGGGGGTTGACACCGTGATTTTGGGCTGTACGCACTACCCGCTTCTGGCCGACGTGATATCAGAGTATATGGGTGAGGGCGTTGTGCTCATAAGCTCGGGAGCGGCGGCTGCGAGAGAGCTTGCAAATTATTTGCGCGAAAATGGCATGCAAAATGATAATGGTAACGGAAGAACAGAGTTTTTTACAACCGGCGATACCGCGGCGTTCGCGGATAAGGCGAGCCTCATGATACGTCGGGATATATCTTCGGAACTTACACTTATAGAGCCTTTTGACAAAGCATAAAGAATATAATATAATAACTATCTCTATTATCGGATACAAGGACAAAGTATATATGAACTTAAAAAATGTAATTATTTCAATAAAAGGCACCCAGCGGGATATGGGCGGAGCCGACGATTCCGTGGAGCTTGTGACAGACGGAGTTTTCAGCTTCGAAAACGGACAGGGCAGCTTTTCCTATATGGAGAGCGAGCTTACGGGACTTGAGGGGACAAAGACCACCTTTACCTTCGGCCCCATGGGAGTTATGATGAACCGGGAGGGCACATTCAACAGCCAGATGTATTTTGAGGAGGGCCAAAAGCACAACTTCCTCTACGAGACGCCCTTCGGGTCGGCTACTATGGGAGTCAACACAAACCACATTGTAGTGGGAATGGACGAGAACGGCGGCGACCTGGAGATAGACTATCTTGTGGATTACCAGCAGTCTGTCGTCGGACACAACAGATTCAAGATCAATATCAGAGAGCAGAAGGATGAATAGATAATGGCTAACCTCATTGAAGACGCAAAGCGCTCTATAGACGGGCTGCTGAAAAATGCATACGACAGGGCTGTGAAGGCAGGCCAGCTGCCGGAAGGTGAATTCCCCCAAGGCAAGGTGGAGATCCCCAAGGACACCACCAACGGCGACTACGCGGCAAATCACGCGATGGCGGGGGCAAAGGCTCTGAAAATGCCGCCGAGAAAGATTGCTGAGGTCCTGGTTTCAAACCTCAATCTGTCGGACAGCTTTTTTGGGGGCGTGGAGATCGCCGGACCCGGATTTGTCAATTTCCGGCTTGCCGACAAGTGGTACGGCGACGTACTCGACGCAATACGTACCGAGAAAGCCGACTATGGCCGCTCCGATGAGGGCAAGGGCGAGAAGGTCATGGTGGAGTTCGTCTCCGCCAATCCTACCGGACCCATGACCATAGGCAACGCACGCGGAGGCGTTCTGGGAGACGCTCTGTCCTCCGTTCTGGACAGGGCCGGCTACAGCGTCTGGCGCGAATTCTATGTGAACGACGCGGGAAACCAGGTGGAGCTGTTCGGCAAGTCCATCGAGGCGCGCTATATTCAGCTTATAAAGGGAGAGGACTCTGTAGAGTTTCCTGAGAACGGCTACCACGGCGACGACATAAAGGAGCTGGCGAAGCTCATCTTCGAGAGGTACGGGGACAAGTACCTTGACATGGATTCAGAGACCCGCTGTAAGGAATTTGTTGAGTTCGGACTGCCTCATAACATTGAGCTGATGAGAGAGCATTTGGAGCGCTACCGCATCCGCTTTGACCGCTGGTTTCTGGAGAGCGATCTCCACAAGAGCGGCTATGTCGAGGAGACGGTCAAGCTTCTTGAGAAAGCGGGCTGCACCTATGAAAAGGACGGAGCGCTCTGGCTTCGCAACACCGACTTCGGCGCGGACAAGGATGAAGTTCTGCGCCGCTCCAACGGCTTCCACACCTACTATGCCGTAGACATAGCATATCACCGCAACAAGTTCATTGAGCGCGGGTTTGACAGGGTAATCGACGTCTGGGGCGCCGACCACCACGGTCATGCGACCCGCTTTGCCGCCTCTATGACCGCTCCGGTGTTGGGGCTGCAGGATAAAAAGCTTGACTTTCTGATTATGCAGATGGTGCGTCTGGTGCGCGGAAACGAGGTCGTCAAGGTATCGAAACGCACCGGTAAGGCGCTGACTCTCAACGACCTTATGGATGAGATCGGTGTTGACGCCTGCCGATTTTTCTTTAACGCCAAGCCCGACACACATCTGGAGTTTGACCTTGATCTGGCTATACGTCAGGACAGCGAGAACCCCGTATACTATGTGCAATATGCACATGCGAGGATATGCACTCTTATCTCGGCTATGGCTGAGGAGGGGCATTCGATACCTGAGGGCAGAATCGACGCGGCGCTTCTGAACACGGAGCAGGAGCGCGAGCTTATAAAGCAGCTTGCCCAGTTTACCGACGAAATCCGCCTGGCGGCGCGCGACTATGACCCGTCGCGAATAAACCGCTATGTTATTGAGCTGGCCGCAAGATTCCACAGGTTTTATAACAGTTGCCGCATAAAAGACGCTGAGCCCGAGCTTCTCGGCGCGAGGCTTGTTCTCTGTGAGTGTACGAGAAGAGTGATCGAAAACTCTCTGGACATTGTGGGAGTTACTGCACCCGAGAAAATGTAGATTAAGCAAAAAGCCGCCTACAAAGGCGGCTTTTTCGTCAGAAAAGTAGGTTTACGAACAGCACTGCGGTAAAAAAGCCCGTGATGTCCGCAATAAGAGCCGCAGGTACAGCATGGCGGCTTCGTTTTATCCCCGCCGCGCCGAAATACACGGCGATGACATAGAATGTGGTCTCTGTAGAGCCAAGTATTACTGCGGCGCAGCGCCCGGCGAAGGAGTCTGTCCCGCTGGCCGACATGATGTCGCTTCCGACTGCCAGAGCCGCGCTACCGCTCAGGGGTCTGAGCAGCATAAGGGGAACCGTCTCCGAGGGTATGCCTATCTTCTCCAGCGCCGGCTGCAGAAGAGCCGAGAGCGCATCCAGAGCGCCGCTGGCGCGAAGCATATATATCCCCGGCAGCAGCGCGATTAGGGCGGGTAAAATGCTAAAGACGGTTTTCAGACCGTCTTTGGCGCCGAGGGTCATGGCAGAGAAAACATCTGTGCCGTGAAAAAGGGCATACATCAGGATAGAACCAACTAGCAGAGGGATTACGAGACTTCCTGCCAGTGTCATCTCTTTGACAGCCTCTCGAAGAGCTTAGCGGCGCATAGACCCGCAGTCACCGAACAGGCTGAGCAGAGCCACACGGCCGGCAGGATGTCAAAGGGAGACTGCGCACCCAGCGCGGCGCGCAGAGAGGCTACGGTGGTGGGGATGAGCTGTATGGACGCAGTGTTCATCACGACCAGCAGGCACAGCTCGTCTGACGCGTCCGTATGACCGGATAGGCGCTGGAGCCCTTTGGCCGCGTTTATACCTGCGGGTGTAGCCGCGTTTCCCAGCCCCAGAAGGTTTGCGCTGACATTTGCCGTGAGCGCATTCATAGTGTCCCTGTCACTTGCCGCGGTTGGAAACAGCTTTTTAAGCACAGGCCGCAGCAGGCGGGACAGCCCGTCGGCGAGACCGCTTTGGCGCATGACCTCCATGACGGCCTGCCAGAAGCATATCAGTCCGCAGATGGAGAGACAAAGTGTTACCGCTGAATGCGCGCCCTCGACCACAGCGGAGGAGAGAGCGGGAAGACTTCCGCTCAGCGCGGCGTATATAAGGGACAGAATTGGTAAGAGTACAACTATAATATTAAATACCATGACCGAAACTTCCTTATATTACAAAAATGGAAAATATGTGCAAAACGTATAATTTATAATCTTTTTGTTGACAATATTTTGGAAATTCGTTATAATTATCTTGCGAGAGGTAATTTATTACAGTTAGCCCGCGACACTCAATCGGATTGAGGAGGCGACAATATGAAATCTACAGGAATTGTCAGAAAAGTTGACGAGCTCGGAAGAATCGTACTTCCGATAGAGCTGCGACGAACGCTGGACATTGCAGAGAGGGACTCCTTGGAAATATATGTTGACGAGGAATCCATTATTCTGCGCAAGTATCAGCCTGCGTGTATTTTTTGCGATAATGCGCATGACGTTGTTGTTTACAAGGGCAAGAATGTCTGCAGAAGTTGCATAAATGCTCTCGAAGAAATCAAATAAAGAACTTTTTGCGACAAGCAAGCGGGGCGGTATTCCATTCGGATAACCGTCCCGCTTTATGTTTTTTTATTTTTTTGGATTTGTTATTCTGTAGTACTGCCTTCGGGGCTTTCTTCACTTGTATTTTGTGCCGGTGCGATGTTCTGAAGCTGCGCATAGGAGATCAGCAGAAGCATGCCCGCTGCGGCTATAGCTATGAGGTTTATGCCGGTCGCGACACTGTCCGCGCAGGAGATGACAGCCAGAAAAGCACCCAGATGGCAAAAGTATATGGTTGGCAGAACTCTGGGGCTGCCATACGCAAAACCTGAGATATAGTAGAATGCCAAAAGGCATGCAGCTACGGAGAGTATCTGTATGGCAAAATGCCAGGTGACAGGTTCTGAGGCGAAGGTCTTGTAGGTCGCGATCAGATGGTAGCAATAAAAGACGACGATTACGATGCCCGCAAAGCCCCCGTTTTTGGAGTTTTTACCGCGGGTGCCGTTGATGAAGCTCATATAGCATATGGCGCAAATAATGCCGAAGAGGCCGAGAATGAGGCTGAAGACGGACCTGTCTTCAGGATCGGCGTTAACGACGTCGAAGAGTGTGATGACCGCGCTGACAGCCATGAGCAAGGAGAACACAACTGCGCCGCCTCTCCAAATTTTTGAGTCGCAGGCAAATGCCTCCGGGTATTTTGAAGGGCGGACTGCGCCTTTCATGCGGCGGACATCCAAAAAGAGCCATACGGCAAAACCAATAAGATAGATAAGGACAACAAGGTGCCAGGGAGAGCTTGTGATCGGAAGTCCGGAGTCGGTTTCAAAGCCCTGCATATTCTGGAGCCAGCGAAGGAAAGCGCCGAAGATACCCATCATAGTAGTGAAACCGCAAAACATAAGAGGTTTCTTTTGCATAATAACATTCCTGTCATAATAGTATTTATTGGGACAACTACAATATAATATTCTAAACTCAATTGTTGTTTTCGTCAATACCAGAAGGGAGTGCGAAGAATGAAAGGCCTTGTGCCGGTTTCGCTGCTGCTGTGCGCAGCCGCAATCTTTATGCCTATGCTGTTTATGGACACGCGCGCCGAGGGGGAGAACAAAATTTCAGAGGACAAGCCGCCTGTCGAGAGCCATGGCGGACAAGTCCATACCATAAGTAAGGATTCGGAAACACTTATAAAGGTCGATCACTACGGCGAGATTGTGGATACTACTATGGCGGAGCATCTGCCGATGGCGGTTGCGGCGGAGATGCCGGTGACCTTCGAGCCTGAGGCACTCAAAGCACAGGCGGTAGCGGCGAGAACATATATCGTATACTGCACCGAGCATGAGAAGGGGAAGCACCCCGAGGCAGATATCTGCTGTGACAGCTCCTGCTGTCTTGCCTACAAAGACGAGAAGGAGCTGCGTGCCGCATGGGGCGCCGCATATGAGGAGAACATGAAGCTCATACGTTCTGCTGTAGAGTCCACTGACGGACAGGTGCTTTGCTACGGCGGAGAGACCATTCTTGCGGCTTTCCACTCCTCATCTGCGGGAAAGACAGAGGACGGTACGGAGCTCTGGGGCGATGTACCGTATCTGACAAGCGTGAGCAGCCCGGAGAGCGAAAATGATGTTCCAAACTTTGTCACAACTGTAGAGGTGACTGCGGAAAACTTCCGGGAGACGATAGCGGGAATTGCTCCGGAGGCAAAGCTGGAGGGCGACGCGTCGGGCTGGGTAGGGGATGCGGAGCTTGATGACAGCGGCAGGGTGAGGAGTATAACGGTCGGAGGACAGGCGATTACGGGTATGGACGTGCGCAGCGCGTTTTCGCTTCGCAGTACGGCGTTTACGCTCAAATATGCAGACGGCGTCTTCGTTTTTACCGTGACGGGCTTCGGACACGGACTGGGTATGAGCCAGTACGGCGCCAATGTTTTGGCAAGGAAGGGCTTCAACTATAGCGAGATACTGGAACACTATTATAGCGGCGCAAAATTGACATAAATACAACTTTTTACACAAAAATAGAATTCACACCTTGTATGTTATTACAAAATAGTATACAATGTCCGTACAAGCTAAAGAGTAGAGGAGCAGCTGTGTTATGGACTATATGGAGACCTCCCTGCAGAAGCACTACGAGTGGGCGGGGAAAATAGATTATGCGGCGAAGGCACCGGTCAGAAACAAGGAGGACCTGAGCATTGCATATACCCCCGGCGTTGCGAGACCCTGCGAGGCCATTCAAGAAGACCCCGACAAGGTCTGGGAGCTTACCGGGCGTCACAACCTGGTGGCTGTCATCACAGACGGCACCGCCGTCCTTGGACTCGGAGACATAGGACCTGAGGCCGCCATGCCCGTAATGGAGGGCAAGTGCGTGCTGTTCAAGTCCCTCGGCGGAGTTGACGCCGTTCCGCTCTGTGTGCGTACCAAGGATCCAGACGAATTCGTACACGCCGTCTCTCTGCTTCTCGGCAGTTTCGGAGGGGTTAATCTGGAGGACATCTCCGCTCCCCGCTGTTTTGAGATCGAGCGCAAGCTCAGGGAGATCAGCGATATTCCGATTTTCCACGACGACCAGCACGGCACCGCCGTCGTCACGCTGGCAGCGATGATGAACGCGCTCAAGGTCGTTGGCAAGGACATCCATAATATACGCGTAGTGACCTGCGGAGCGGGCGCTGCGGGCGTTGCCATAATCAAACTGCTCATATCCATGGGACTGCAGGACGTCATCATGTGTGACCGTAAGGGCACGATATACAGGGGCCGTGAGGGTATGAACATCTACAAGCAGGAAATCGCAGAGATCACAAACAAGTCCTGCATTAAGGGTACGCTTGCCGACGCCATGAAAGGCGCCGACGTGTTTATAGGCGTCTCCTCACCGGGAACAGTTACCGAGGAAATGGTCAGGAGTATGGCGGAGAGGCCAATTATGTTTCCGATGGCGAACCCCGACCCCGAAATTATGCCCGAGCTGGCCGAAAAGGCGGGAGCAGCGGTTGTCGGCACCGGCAGGAGCGATTTTAAGAATCAGATCAACAATGTAATGGCTTTCCCCGGAATTTTTCGCGGAGCACTGGATGTGCGTGCCAGTGAGATAAACGACGAGATGAAGATTGCAGCCGCAAGGGCTCTGGCGGGTCTTGTCAGTGAAGATGAGCTTACTGCGGACTATATTCTTCCTGCGCCCTTTGATCCGCGCGTCGCAAAAGCTGTTTCGGAGGCTGTCGCCGAGGCGGCAAGAAAAAGCGGCGTGGCAAGGAAGTAAACAGTTATTTACCAAGGCGGAGCACATAGAACCGAATACGGATAATACAGGAGCGCCTGCTGCCGCAGTTTTTATTCTGCGGCAGCAGGCGCTCCTGTTTCTGAAATAGGTGCAAAGATGCGGCTAGTTGCGGGGGAGAACGCTCAAAGCGTCCTTTATTGTTTTTTCCATCGCCTCCGCACCGTAGGCATCCACCTGAGTTTTGTCCTTCTCACCGTGGGTCAGGCAGCCGGCGCCGCCTATGCAGCCGCCGCGGCAGGCCATGCCCTCTATAAAATCTGCGTCCAGTTTTTTGACCTTCGCTTTCAGAAGTGCCGTACGGCACTCCTCAATGCCGTCGCAGGATAGAAGCCTGTAGTTTTCGGCGGGCAGGCCGTTTTCTCTGAGTCCTTGGCGAACCGCGTCGGCAAGACCGCCGCTGCGGGCAAAAATCCTTCCATAGAAGGAGGCATTGTCCAGTACATCCTCCGGCAGAGTTGTGATGTCCAGCCCCTTGCCGTCGAAGAGGGCCTGCAGCTCCTCAAATGTCAGAACGGCATCTATATAGGGGTGTACCTCCGGTTTTTGAAACTCCGCTTTTTTTGCGGTGCAGGGACCTATGAACACTATCTTTGCAGTGGGGTCCGCACTCTTGATATATTTTCCTATGGTTGCCATAGGCGATAGATTATGGGACACGTTTTCACTTAGCATGGGGAACTCGTGGCCGATGTATTTGACAAAGGCCGGGCAGCAGGAGCTTGTGAGAAAGCCCTTTTCGGCAAGCTCACGGCTCTCCGCGTCGGCTACCATGTCCGCGCCGAGCGCGGCCTCGACCACAGAGTAGAAGCCCAGCTGCTTAATACCCATTATGACCTGACCGAGCTTTGCGTAGGTAAATTGGCTGGAAATGGATGGGGCGACCACGGCATAGACCTTGTATTCGGTGTTGTCTTTACTCTTTTTCATGATGTCAATGACATTAAGAATGAAGGATTTGTCGGAGATCGCGCCAAAAGGGCACTGGTAGACGCAGCTGCCGCAGTCGATGCATTTTTCGCGGTTTATAGTGGCGATAAGATTCTCGTCCATGCTTATGGCTTTGACCTTGCAGGCGTTCTGGCAGGGACGTTTACGGCTTATTATAGCGGTGTAGGGGCAGACCTGTGCACAGCGTCCGCACTCGACGCAATTTGACTTGTCAATGTGCGCCTTTTGATTATGATCGAAGGTAATGGCGCCCTTTTTGCATGCCTCCTCACAGCGGTGGGCTATGCAGCCGCGGCAGTTGTCGGTTATCTCAAAGCCGCCTGCTGGGCACTCGTCGCAGGCAATTTCTATTACCTCTATAACGCTGGGATCGTTCTTGTTGCCGCCCATAGCCAGCTTTACGCGCTCTGCGAGGATTGCGCGCTCCTTATAGACGCAGCAGCGCATAGTGGATGTTTTGCCGGGGACTATAACTTTAGGTATATCCACGATGCTCTCTGCAAGGTCGCCCTCATAGGCGTGCTTTGCCACCTCGCGAAGAACCATATATTTCAGATATTGAACTTTTGTGTCGAATTGTTTCATGGCGTTCTCCTGTAGGCGTCCGTCAGAAATAGCTGAGTTTGACTTTCTTGCCCATCTTTTTGAGGCAGTCGGCAAGCTCTTCCATCAGACGCATCTTTATGCTGAAATTTATTGGCAGCGCGGGGTTTTGCTGGGCGGGGTTGACAGCCGTTCCAACAAAGAGGTTTATGTCTGTTGCCTCCTCGAAGAGCAGCCTTGCTATCTGGGATGCACCGTCGCGCTTGTATATCCGGTCGCGGTAGCCCTCATTGTCCCGCAGATAATCCTTTGCATAGCTCAGGACCTTGTTTATTGTGATGACGCCCTCGGTCACCAGATCCACGCCCTCTATCTCCGCCGTAGGAGGTATATCGGGGTCGATATAGTCCAGCCTGGGTATGAGAGGCTTGCGGAGGTAGCCTGCGGCAATCGTTGAGGTGGTGCCGCCGCAGACGATGTGCTTACCCTCCTTGGAAAAGAATAGCGACATCATCTTGTCGCAGTCGTCGGGGCTGGAGGGCGGGCCGATGATGAGGTTCATGGGTACGCGTTTTTTTATCTTGACCACGCAGACCGTGGCATCGTCGCCGGGCTTCCCTTCGTATAGCTTTACGCACTCGTCCAGCAATACCGTGGACAGGGTCTTGGCGGGAAAATCGGCATAGAAGAAGGTGGCAAGAAAGTCTATAATGTCGCTGCGCTGCCAGCCAAAATTATAGGAAAGACCTATACCGGCGTGAGGCACACCGTCGCTCATAGCGATAAGCAGATCGTTTTCGTATATGGGTATCTTGGTCCTGAGTATTTCCTTTTCGCCTATATGCAGGGTGTTGGTGGGATAGTCGACGCTTTTTCCATCTCTCAGGAGGATCACGTTGGGGTTGTCGTACTGGATAATCTCCGCTTCCTCGCCGTTTACTATATGGATTATTGTGAATGTGGAGTATGCAACCTTGTGCATTGAGCAAATGGGCAGAGTGCTGGCTATTGTGGACACGCAGTCCTCTATGCCGAGGCCGGCTGCCAGCATGGTGGATATTATCTTTGAGGTGAGTGTTGAGAGGATACTCGCCTTGACACCGCTGCCAAGACCGTCCGCCAAAACGACAACCGTAGAGGTTTCGCCCTGTTCGGCGATATCGATATGGTCGCCGCAGAGCTCTTCGCCGCTTTTGTTTATGCTGCTGTAGCCGATGTCGGTGCAGAGGTTATTCATCTTTAAGCGACTCCTTCAGCTTTGTAAGAGCGATCTTGGTCTCCGCCGTGGTTTCGCCCAGCAGGGACGCAATCTCCTGAACTACACGCATCTGCTTCTCCACGACCTTATCTGTTGTCTCCATGGTTTTGCGGGCTATGGCCTCCTTCTTGCGGCGCTGCTCCTCTTCTACGGTGACGTCACGGATGATGGTGAGCAGAGTGCGGTAGGTCCTGTCGAGGACGATGGTCAGCTCCACATATCTGCCGTATTCGGCCAAATAAATGCGCTTGTCGTGGATGTTTACACCGCTGTTCTTCACGTTCAGGAACTCGGCCGGGTCCATTATGCGGTTGAGCTGGTCGCCCACGACATCCGAGGCGCTCCGGAGGTTGAATATCCTGAGAGCCTCTGGGTTGATCTGCTGAACTTCAAGCAGGTCATTTAGGACTATGATGCCGTTGGGGCTGTTGCGCAGTATGCTGCCGTTGAAGTCCTCCGCCTTGTCGCGCAGGAAGGGGGTGCACATGGTCATGTCTGCCTTGCCCTGATACACGGCTATGGCTTTTTCACGGCAGGAGTTATAGCCGCAGCTGGCGCAGTTTAGCTCGTCTTCAGGCCGGGTTTTGCCCATCTGACGGAGGATGTCCTTAAGCTGAGCTTCGTTGGGATAGACCTGAGCGCTCCCCAGAAGGGGATGGGCTTTGAGCAGTGACTCTCCTGAGGGCTGCTTAACGTCGAAATCTTCTGTCCCGGCGTAACGCTCCACGGCTGAAAGCCCGCTCACCGGAATGTGGCGGTATTTGCTGATAATAGGGCCTCCAATACAGGAGCCTGTACAGGAGGACATTTCGATGAAGCATTTGGAGACGCTTCCTGTGGAAATATCACGCAGGGCTGCGATGCAGTTTTCAGGTCCGTCAATGACCATATAGGAGTAGTCCCTGTTTCTGCGATCCATGGATTTTATTATGCCGCCGGTGGTGGGGAAGAGCCTTGCTCTCCCGCCCGCTGTCACATCCGGTTTTGCCTCGGGTACGATGCCTTCGGAGCAGAGCCATTCCGACAACTCTTCAAAGGTCAGGACGCAGTCCACATCCTGCTTGCAGAGATCTGCCTCCTGCTTTTTGGAGATACAGGGACCGATGAATATTGTTTTTGCCCCGGGCATTCTGGACTTAATATCCCGGCAGTGGGCCTGCATAGGTGAGACGACCTTTGCCAGATAGGGCAGAACCTCAGGGTAGTATTTTTGAATAAGAAGATTGACGGAGGGGCAGCACGAGGAGATTATAATGTCCTGTTCGCCCTCATCCACCAGCCTGTCGTATTCGCGCTTTACAACGGTCGCCCCAATCGCGGTCTCCTCTACAAGGTCAAAGCCGAGCTTTGAGAGAGCGTCTCTCATGCCCTCAATGCCGACATCCGGAAAAAACGCGGCGAAGGACGGCGCGAGACTTACAACGACCGGCGCACTGCCGCTGACGAGCATGCGAGCTGTCTCAAGATCGCTGCAGATTACTTTTGCGTCCTGGGGGCATACGACGAAGCATTGACCGCAGAGTATGCACTCATCGGAGATTATGTGCGCCTGATTTCCCGAAAATCTGATGGACTTGATTGGGCAGTGCCTGATGCACTTGTAGCAGTTTTTACAGTTGGCCTCCTTGAGGCGTAAGTATTCGGCCACGGCTTATCCCTCCCGTCAGTCTTCGAGTTTTGCTATGATATGTTCTTCAAAAAAACTCTTGCATATCTCCGGCTGAACGGAAAAAAGCTCGTCGTCTACCTTGACGGAAACCCCGTTTTGGCAGTTTCCAAGGCAGAATGTGCCTGTCAACTCGACCTTGTCCTCCAGATGATTTTCTGCAATGAGTGCCTGAAAGCCCTCAACGACCTGTCTTGCGCCCTTTAGATGACAAGAGCTTCCTATGCATACAGTCAGTTTCATAATGCGGCTCCTTGTTCTCCCCCTTATCAGGGGATATGGATTTTGAGATTGTTTATTTTTTAACCAAGTAGGAAAAAAACAAAGAAAAGAATTACTTTCCTTACTTTTATAGTATAGCATAACAGATACTATATTTCAACACAATACGCTGGAATAATCGTAAAAAAAAGACACCGTCTCGGGTGCCTTTTTTTGTGTCAAAGCGTTCTCATGTCTCCGAAGAAGTAGAGCGCTACTGTGCCTGGGCCGGTGTGTGAGCCTATAACGGTTCCCACGCTGTTTATAAGCACCTTGCCGTCCAGATTGGGGAAGCGTGCCTCCACCAGATCGGCGACTGCCCTCGCGTCCTCGTAACAGTCGCTGTGGCTGATATAACATTTGCCGCTGTACCCGGTGCCGCCCTCCGCGTGTTCGACCATGCGGTCCGCAATGGCCTGAATGACTTTGCGCTTTGTGCGGATCTTCTCCCGGGGGATAAGTTCGCCCCTGGTATTCATATTGAGCAGTGGGCATATCTTCAGCAGCGTACCGAAGCGGGCCGCCGTGCGCGAGATACGGCCGCCCTTCAGATAGCTGGTTAGGTCCGTTGAGAAGAACCAGTGGTGCAGACGAAGCTTGTTGTCCTCAAGCCACGCGGCTGTCTCATCCAGAGTTTTACCCTCGTCGCGCAGGCGGCAGGCCTCTGTGACGAGCATACCGTAGCCGCTTGAGGCGCCCAGGGAGTCGATTACTGTTATTCTGCGGTCGGGGAAGTCCTCCAAAAGAGCTTCGCGGGCGTTCATTGCGGAGTTGATGGTTCCTGAGATGCCGCTTGAGAGAGTGATGTGAAGGATGTCCTGTCCCGATACGAGAAGTGGCTTCCACATATCAATGTAGTCCTGCTGACTTACCTGACTTGTGGAGGCGTCCGCACCATCGGCAATACGCTTATAAAATTCGTCGAAGGGCATGGTCTGTCCAAGATCGTCCGGGTACTCTTTTCCGTCAAGTATGAAGTGGAAGCAGGCATAAGAAATGTCGTTTTTTTCGTAAAAAGCAGGGAGCATGTCCGAAGTGGAGCAGCATGTTAGGGCGAATTGTCTCATACTATACCTCAAAATATTATTTGTAATTGTAAAAATTATATAATATGTTATTGAAAACTATTATAGCCCTTTATTCCCTGATAGTCAACAGTGTATGGTAAATTTGCTTAGTTTTCCGCCGGCGGGACGAAATGTGGATAATTCGCGGTTTCCCATTGGTAGCCGCTTGCCTGCATCTGTGCGTCGTTTCTAAGGCAGGAGGCGTCAAGCCCAATGCTGTGATAGCCGGTAACGTCTGTGTGGAGATAGCTGTCCCCGGCGGCTACTATATTCCACCAGTGCTCGCTCTGGTTATAGCTGCCGTGTACAACTGAGCATTTGACTCCTGCAGCTTTGCACAGTGCGCAAAAAGCCAAGGCCATTCCAAGGCTGTCCGCGCAGCCTTCGGTCAGGGCGCCGTAGGCGGTGGAGCCCAGAGCGGCGGTCAGCTTGGGATCGCTTGCGCGGATCCTGCCGTCCGGGTCGTATTCGCAGACACGCGTAACTGCGTTATATGTCTCTCGGACAAAATCTTCGGGCTTATCGTTGGGAAGGGAGGACGCAAGCTTGTTGATCTTCTGCGCAAGCTTTGCCTTCATGGTCTGCAGCTCCGCGTCCGTATAGCCGTAACACATTTCTATCTCTACAATATTGTGCAGAGTTGCGGAGTTGTAAACAGTAACTTTTGGGTCGGGGGATACAACGCAGGCGGAGGAGTCGGAGTAGTAGACATCCATTATTGCTTTTACGACATCGTCTTCCGCAAGATTGCGGCTGACCCACTGAACGACAAGTTCGGTCTTGCAGCCGCTAAGTGCCTCCGATATCTCCTTGCGAAAACCGGTGAGTCCGGCCACGGGCACTATAGACGAGACTTCTTCCGCCGTGCGCTTGTAGGTTATGTGTATAGGAGCCTCGTAATAGGTTACTATTGGATTCAGGTTATAGGAGATGTAGTCAACACAGAAGGCGGCGAGGGCGTCCTCTGATTTTATGTCCCAGCCTAGCTGAGAGAGGTCGCTCTGCAAATCAGAGTCATAACCGGAGAAGATAAACTTTGCCTCGGCTCTGTGATCCGCTATCATCTGCTTTACGGAGCTTTTTAGCTTTGCATAGTTTGATACGCTGATTGTCTCGTTATCAAAGCTGCCGGGGGCATCTGTGTATTTTGTGACGTAGAGGTGCTCTTTGCGGAATATATGGGTGCAGGCTGATAGCGAAAGAACAAGGGCAAAAACGGTTATAAGCGCAAATATTTTCTTTGCCATTCCGCACCTCCTTTCTTGGGCCTTGAGCTCAATTCCTCTTTTATTTTTCTATGGTTATATTGCCGAAGCCCTCCCCAAAGACGTCGCGCGTATCTGATACGATGACAAATGCTGAGGTGTCGATTCCTTTGACGATGCGTCTTATCTCGACAATTTGCTGGCGTTTTACGACACAGAGGAGTATCTGTTTATCCAGCCCCGAATAGGCGCCTTTGGCCTGAATGACCGTGACGCCGCGGTTGAGAGTCTTGACTATCTCGGACTTGATCTCTTCGCTTCGCTCTGAAATGATGTGGCAGAGCTTGCACTGGGAGGTCCCGTACAGGATAAGGTCAATAATGCGGGTGGAAACGTAGACTGAGATTACAGTGTACATGGCATTGTCGAAGCGGCCGAATATAGCGGCATATGCCGCTATGACAGTTGCGTCGAGAATGAGCACGAATGTTCCGAAGTTAACATAGGGCTTTTTCTCGCGGATCAGCTTTGCCACTATGTCCGTACCGCCGGTTGTGGCGCCGGTGGAATATACAAGGCCCAGCCCCATCCCGCACAGCAGACCGCCGAATATTGCGGCGAGAAACGGGTCGTCGGTGGCTGCGAAGTCCCATATAGACAGGATATCAATGGCAACAGAGCTGGCCAGCATACCGATAAGAGAGGTGACCATAAATTTGAAGCCATATCGCCTGAGTGCGATTATGAACACCGGTACGTTCAAAATGATAATCATGATACCTGTCGGAAATCCCGTCAGCAAATTGATTATCATGGATATGCCGGTCATGCCTCCGGAGATCATGGATACAGGGTGGAAAAACCACTGTATGCCGATGGCAAATATGAATGCCCCGAGGATTATACGTATGAAATTCAGAGCAGACCGCAATACGGTCGATTTTTTGGACAAAGGATGTCGCCCCTTTCAGGCAATACGATGTTTCTTGATTAATAGTACGCGGCTGTATTTGGAGCGGAGCTTATTTGAGCAGACTCATCTGCTCTTCGCCCCGGTCCTCCTCTCTCAGGAGGGCTCCTGCCACGGGGATGGTCCTTGCGCGGTATCGTGCGGTGTTCTGTATGGTGCTGTCCTCAAGGAATAAGGCGCTGTATACGCTGTATTTGGCCTTTATGTTCATGACAGAGACGCCGATGGTTGTCCGGCTCGTTTTGGGCGAGAGCTGTGCTGTGCTGAAAACCAGGGCCCTGCCCTCTGTGGAGAAGACTGCGACCTCGCGCTCTTCGGGAATATGGAGAAGAGAGACGAGTGGGCTTCTGTCTGAGTATGCGCCCGTCAGGCGCTTGCGGTTTGTTTTTGTCTCATATGAGGAGAGGGCAACGCGGGCCGCCTTGCCGTTGGCAAAGAAGAACAAAACATGTGAGCTGTAGTCCCCGGGCATTATCATGGAGACGACATTTTCACCCTCGTCCATATCCAGATGAGAGGGGAGGTAGACGCCCAGGGCCGAGGCCTTTGTATCCTCAAAATCGGATACGCGCGCTTTATATACCTGCTGTCTGTCAGTGAAAATGAGCAGCTCATCGCGGTTTGTGGCCTCAAAGGACTGCAGCAGCCCGTCGTTCTCCTTGTATTTCTGCTCGCCGCTCATGCGCAGGGACATCGGCGTTATCTTTTTAAAGTAGCCCTCGCGGGATAAAAACAGCGTCACCTCGTAGTCCTCGACTGCTTCTTCCTCGTCCAGCTCATGTACCTCGTCGGAGTGGATGAGGGTAGTTCTGCGGGGCGTCGGATATTTTTTTATTATGTCCGAAAGCTCTTCTATGATTATTTTTTTGACTCTGTGGGTATTGCTCAGAATATCCTCCAGATCGGCTATCTCTTTTACAAGAGAGTCCGTCTCCTCGACTCGCTTCAGTATATACTCTTTATTTATGTTGCGGAGCTTTATCTCCGCAACGAATTCCGCCTGTATCTGGTCGATGCCAAAGCCTATCATGAGGTTTGGAACGACTTCGGACTCCAGCTCTGTACCCCTGATAATCGCAATAGCTTTGTCTATGTCCAGCAGTATTTTTTTCAGGCCGTTGAGCAGATGCAGCTTATCACGCTTTTTGCTCAGGTCAAAGTACACGCGCCGCCGCACACAGTCCGTACGCCATGCCGTCCACTCGCCGAGGATTTCACGGACGCCCATGACGCGGGGGTTGCCAGCAATCAGAATATTGAAGTTGCATGCGAAGCTGTCGCAGATAGGAGTCATCTTCATGAGCTTCTGCATGAGCTTTTCGGGGTCGGTTCCGCGCTTTAAGTCGATGGCCAGCTTGAGACCGCCCAGATCGGTCTCGTCGCGCATATCGCCTATCTCCCGCACCTTGCCTGATTTTACAAGCTCCGCGACCTTATCCATGATGGCCTCAACGGTTGTCGTATAGGGTATCTCGTATATCTCGATGATGTTTTCTTCTTTGATGTAGCGCCACTTTGAGCGCAGCTTGAAGCTGCCCCGGCCACTGCGGTATATCTTAGACATTTCGTCGACATCGTAGATCAGCTCGCCGCCGGTGGGAAAGTCGGGAGCCAAAAGAGTCTGCATTATATCACAATTTGGGTCTTTTATGTAGCCAATAGTGGTTTTGCACACTTCCGTGAGGTTGAAGCCGCAGATCTGACTTGCCATGCCGACGGCTATGCCTGTATTGGCGGAGACCAGAACATTTGGGAAAGTCGTGGGCAGAAGTGCCGGCTCCTTCATGCTGCCGTCGTAGTTGTCGGTAAAATCCACGGTGTCCTTGTCGATGTCACGGAAGAGCTCCGCACAGATGGCCGACAGTTTTGCCTCGGTGTAACGGGAGGCGGCATAGGACATATCACGGGAATAGACCTTGCCGAAGTTGCCCTTTGAGTCCACGAAGGGGTTGAGCAGAGCTTCGTAGCCCTTGGAGAGACGCACCATAGTTTCATAGATAGCCGCGTCGCCGTGCGGGTTTAGCTTCATAGTAGCGCCGACGATGTTGGCGCTCTTGGTGCGCGCACCGGTGAGCAGCCCCATTTTATACATTGTGTAGAGCAGCTTCCGGTGTGAGGGCTTGAAGCCGTCGATCTCAGGAATTGCGCGGGAGACGATGACGCTCATGGCGTAGGGCATATAGTTTACATCGAGCGTCTCGGTGATAGGCTGTTCGAGCACCTCTGCGCGCAGACCCTCAACATTATTGGCGTCTGGGCGGCTTTTCTTTTCGGGCTGTTTCTTCTTTGCCATTAGTACTTTTCCTCTCATCTTGAGATGTTGCGTGGGCGTGAAAATAGAGGGGCGGAGGGCATTTTGGCCTTCCGCTTCTGCGCTGACTAGGAAATATCTGTAAGATCCAGATATTTATACCCGTTCTCGGCTATGTATTCCTTGCGTCCGGAGAGATTGTCACCGAGCAGCAGGTCAAAGGTCTCGCCTGTGCGCCGCGCGTCCTCCGGCATGACACGAATAAGGCGGCGTGTCTCGGGGTTCATAGTGGTCAGCCACATCATCTCCGGGTCGTTCTCACCGAGACCTTTTGAGCGGTTGATGGAACACTTTCTGCCCTCCAGCTTTTCAATTATTTCCGCCTTCTCACGGTCGGAATAGGCGAAATAGGTTTTGTCCTTTGCCTCTATCTCATACAGTGGGGACTCGGCTATGTAGACATAGCCCTGCTGTATGAGAGAGGGCGTCAGGCGGTAGATCATTGTCAGAATGAGCGTGCGTATCTGAAAGCCGTCCACGTCGGCGTCGGTGCATATTATTATCTTGTTCCAGCGGAGATTTTCTATGTCAAAGTTGGTGAGGTCTTTGCCGCGGCCCTTTTCGACCTCCACACCGCAGCCGAGAACTTTGATAAGGTCGGTAATGATCTCGTTTTTGAATATCTTTGAGTAGTCTGCCTTGAGGCAGTTTAGTATTTTGCCGCGCACGGGCATTATACCCTGAAAATCAGCGTCGCGGGAGAGCTTGCAGGCGCCGAGGGCCGAGTCGCCCTCAACAATGTACAGCTCTCTTTGGGAGATGTCCTTGGAGCGGCAGTCGACAAATTTTTGGATGCGGTTTGATATGTCCACGGAGCCTGACAGCTTTTTCTTTATGTTCAGACGTGCCTTCTCCGCCTGTTCGCGGCTCCGCTTGTTGATGAGCAGCTGCTCAATGATCTTGTCCGCTTCGGCCTTGTGCTCGATGAAGTATATCTCCAGCTCCGCACGCAGGAAATCTGTCATGGCGTCCTGTATGAACTTGTTGTTAATTGCTTTTTTTGTCTGGTTTTCATAGGAAGTCTGGGTGGAGAAACAGTTGGTTACCAGAACGAGAGAGTCCGCCACATCCTGAAAACTGATTTTGCTCTCGTTCTTCTGGTATTTGTTGTTTTTCTTTATATATGCGTCCACAGCGGAGACGAAGGCCGAGCGTGCCGCCTTTTCGGGTGCGCCGCCGTATTCCAGCCACGAGGAGTTGTGGTAGTACTCTATGCAGTTTACTCTGTTTGAGAAGCAGAATGCCGCGGAGAGCTTTACCTTGTATTCGGGCTTGTCCGCTCGGTCACGCCCACGCCGCTCGGTCTCAATGAAAACGGGCGCTGAGAGGGTGTCTTCTCCGGCAATCTCGGACACATAGTCCAGAATACCGTGTTCATATTTGAACTCCTGTGTCTCAAATTTACCGTTTTCCTGATCGCGGAAACGGAACAAAATGCCCGCGTTTACCACCGCCTGACGGCGGAGCGTCTCGGTGAAAAATTCCTTAGGCATGTCGATGTCTGTAAATACGTCAAGATCGGGCTTCCAGTGGAAGACGGAGCCGGTTTTTTTGCGGTCTGCGGGTTCTTTTTTCAGACCTCCGATGTTCTCGCCCTTTTCGAAGTGTAGCGTATATTTGAAGCCGTCGCGGTAGATGGTGGCGTCAAAAAACTCGGACGCGCACTGCGTTGCACAGGAGCCGAGACCGTTGAGACCCAGGGAGTATTCGTAATTTTCGCCTTCGTTGTTTCTGTATTTTCCGCCGGCGTATAGCTCGCAGAAAACAAGCTCCCAGTTGTAGCGGCCCTCGTTTTCGTTCCAGTCCACGGGACAGCCGCGGCCGAAGTCCTCAATTTCTATGGACTTGTCAGCAAAGCGCGTAACTGTTATAATGTCTCCGTGTCCCTCGCGCGCCTCGTCTATCGCGTTGGAGAGTATTTCAAATACCGCGTGCTGGCAGCCCTCAAGACCGTCTGAGCCGAAGATGACGGACGGTCGCTTGCGGACCCTGTCCGCACCCTTGAGCTGTGATATGCTGGTATTTCCGTATACTGTTGCCGTGGTTTTCTTCATAGACGCGACTGCTCCTCAAAAAATACAATATGTTGTACGTTCTACTCTCATAGTTTAACTCATATAGTATATCCTATAAGCACCAAAAAATCAAGCGATACAAATCGAACGCATACGTTACACGACATGTTTAATTATCGCCCATTGTGACAAGAATAATTACAGCAAATCACTTTTGGGAGGTAATTATATGGCAGGCAAAAAAAAGACGACACGTGCAAGACAGCGTGATATGGACAATGCCATGATGGAGATCGGCCGATTGAGGGACAGCCTTGACGAGGCCTATATGCACTTCAACAGCACCACAGATCCGGACGCGCTTGACGCCTGTATTTACGAGATCAGCGCCCTGCGCTCACGCTGGAACACGGCCTATAAGCACTATAAAAACAGATTCGGATGAAAATGGAATGAAAAGGGGATATACAAATGAATACCGCTACTATTGTCGCAATCGTTATCGCTTTCATATTTCTCATACTTCTGATCAAGCTTATTAAAACGCCCCTGAGATGGGCGCTTAAGTTACTGATTAACGCGATTTCGGGCGTTATCATACTGTTCCTGACAAATGTTTTAGGAGGCCTGATCGGATTTTCACTGGATATAACATGGCTAAACGCCATTGTGGCAGGACTGCTGGGCTTCCCGGGGATACTGCTCCTGCTTGCTATAAAGTATTTGTTTTAGAGTACATACAAAAAAGATCCGCATACTTTTGTAAGCGGATCTTTTTTCAGCTATGATAAAAATACAGCATCTGACAGAATTTGTAAGGGCTTTCATCGAAGAGCATAAAAGGCATTTTTAGTTCTGTTCAAAACGACGAAAATTGTCAATATTGTATAAATACGATTGACATAAGCACGAGAATGTTGTATCTTATAACTAGAGAAAGGGGCGATTCCAATGTGGAGTTCAAACTCAGGTAAAACCGAGTTCCCTTTTCCGATGATCTCTCAACAGGAGCCCGGTTAACCCCACCAATGCAGTTCTCACTAGTGTGAGAGACCCCCGGAGACGCTGAGCGGAGATGGCGCGTGCCGTCAGCCGCTGCGGGCTTCGCTTTCAGGCAGACGGATTGGCAGTTACGGCGGCCGATGTTGAAGGACCAAACTTTTCCCTTTATTTCACCAAGCGCCAAGCAAGCGCCAAGCATACCAAATCCATTAGAAAGCAGGAAACCGGAACGTGAGAAAAACTGAACAGCGGTAGGCCCCCTGCCCGCGTCGGACGGGCAGGGGGGTTGTCGTATTTATATATGTTTTCGCAGCAGAGCTGCGGTTCTGAGGTGATCCCTTTTTATGACAGACAGAGACCCCCTGACGCAATTATGGTTTACTGCATCAGGGGGCCTCTGTCTGTTGTCCGCTTTTTAGCGGTTTTGTCTATTTTATTGATATATCTGATTATATATCAATAAGAAACATCGGCTGAGAGTGCTAGAGAGCAATTATTGTTTTTCTTCGGAGGAGGCTTCCTCCGGCTCGTCTTCTTCCAGGTCGAATTCGAGAGTTGCACCGCAGTTGGGGCACTGGACGCTTCCGGAATCGAGGATACGGTCGTCTACTGTGAGAGACTTGTTGCATGCAGGGCAGGTGACCTCGTAGAGATTGCCGCTATGGTAGCCGCCGCAGCAGCTTCCGGAATGGTCGTGCCCGTGGTCGTGACCACAGCAGCAGTCTTCGGAATGGTCGTGCTCATGATCGTGACCACAGCAGCAGTCTTCGGAATGGTCATGCTCGTGGTCGTGACCACAGCAGCAGTCTTCGGAATGGTCATGCTCGTGGTCGTGACCACAGCAGCAATCGTCTAAGTCGTCGTCTTCGCAGCAGCAGATGTTGTAGTCGTCGCAGACGATTTTCTCGACTGAAGCAAGGTCATCTGAAACCGCGTCAATTTCGGCAGCAAGGTCGTCGGCAGCGGCGTCGAGGATTTCGATGTCGCGTGCGACAGAGTCCAGAACATCGATGATTGCATCGATAAGCTTATCCTGCTTGGTTTCGCTGCCCAGCTCGAGGCCGGCTGCAAGGCCCTTCAGGTAAGCAACTTTTTCAGTTGATAACATATTATTCTCCTTTGTTTTATGCGTTTAGCCCTTTGCACGCTCGAGATACTCCCCTGTGCGGGTGTCGATCTTGATGTGCTCGCCGGGCTCTATGAACAGCGGGACTTTGATTTCCGCGCCGGTCTCCAAGGTAGCGGGCTTGGTGGCGTTGGTGGCGGTATTGCCCGCAAAACCGGGATCGGTCTCTGTGATTTCAAGTTCTACGAAGTTTGGGGCTTCAACGGAAAAGACGTTGCCTTTGTAGGAGGAAACGGTACATACCATGTTCTCCTTGACAAACCTGAAACCGTCCGTGAGGATGCTCTTGTCGATGGGTATTAGCTCATAGCTTTCCGGATCCATAAAGTAGTAGATATCGCCGTCTGCATATGAAAACTCCATGCTTTTGCGGTCTACGTAAGCGTTTTCAAACTTTTCTGTGGGGTTGAAGGAAGTTTCGGTGACGCCGCCGGTTATAACATTTTTCATCTTTGTGCGGACAAATGCGGCTCCTTTGCCGGGCTTAACGTGTTGAAATTCGATGACCTGCATTACCTTTCCGTCCATTTCAAAGGTAACGCCGTTTCTGAAATCGCCTGCTGTGATCATGCCAGGGCCTCCTATGTGAAGATTTTGTTCGTTAAAACGTAAGTCCGCATACCGCAGACAATTAATTATACGCTATGATTGCTCATTTGACAAGGTTGAATCTTGAGCTTTTTTCGAAAAATCACAGTATAATAAGATTTTTCGGCGCTTTTGTGAGGACTTCGCAGCCGCCGTCCTTGACCAGTACCATGTCCTCAATGCGTACGCCGAACTCTCCGGGCAGGTATATCCCCGGTTCTGCCGTGACTACAGCACCGGCCGGCAGCGGGCTGTCCTCACGCAGGTTCGCGTTTGGAGATTCGTGTATATAGAGACCTACGCTGTGACCAAAGCCGTGGCCGAAATTCTCGCCGTAGCCCGCGCTTTCGATGACTCTTCTCGCCGCAAGATCGACTTCCCTGCCTATTATGCCCGCTTTGAACGCTGAGATGCCTGCAAGCTGCGCCTCAAGTACCGTGTCATAGACCCGGCGCATCTCGTCTGTGACCCCACCGAGGGCGACGGTGCGCGTCATGTCCGAGCAGTATCCGTTTATCTTGCAGCCGAAATCCATGGTTATAAAGTCGCCCTTTTGCAGTTTGTAGCTTCCGGGAACGCCGTGGGGCTTGCTGGAGTTGGCTCCGGCAACGCAAATAGTCTCAAAGGCCAGACCCTCGGCACCGGCTTTACTCATGCGGTATTCCAGCTCCGCGGCCACCTCTTTTTCAGTGAGGCCGGGTTTTATGAAGCCCAGAACATAGTCAAGCGCTTTTTCGGAAATCCTCTGTGCGGCTGTTATGCTGTCTACTTCATATCGCTCTTTGACACGGCGAAGGGCTGCGCATATATCCTGAGCGGGGACGAACTCAACGCCCAGGACATTTTCATAGCGGAGATATTCACTGTAGCTGAGGCTCTCGTCCTGCGCCCCCAGCTTTACAACGCCGTTTTCGGAGATCAGACTTTTGAGGATGTCAGTTTTGCTGTTCTCGTTGGAACACATGAGAACATCCGCATCCTTGACGGCTGCCTTCGCCGCTTCAATGTAGCGGGAGTCGGTGATAAAATATGCCTTATCGGGAAAAACGATCACCGCTCCGTCGGAGGTGTGGAAGCCGGACGCATACAGGCGGTCAAGCTCATCTGTGAGCAGAAGGGCCTGGAGCCCGTGTGAAACTATTTCATTTTGGATTTTTTTGATGTTTGACATTATTGTGCCTTCTTTTTAAGATCATTTTCGTTTTTTTATCAGACGAAACGGTATTTCAAGCCCGTAGCGAATGGCTAGAAGAGGGTTTGTGAGTTCTATAGGCTTTACTATTATGGTCAGAACCCCTGCGCGCTTTCCGCAAATAACGTCTGTGTATATCTGGTCCCCGATTATGGCGGCCTTCTCGGGCGATATGCCCTTTTCCCGCAGTACCTGCAAGAGCTTTTTTGCGGAGGGCTTGCGGGCTCTGTCCAAATAGTCCAGACAGAGCTCATTTGCAAATCTCTCGGGACGGCTGCCGTGGTTGTTGGACAGAATGAACAGCTCTACGCCGGCTTCTTTCATGCCGTCCACCCAGCTGCGAAGCTGTGCATTGGGAATGGGGTGGGAGTAGGGGGCGAGGGTGTTGTCCAGATCCAGAACAAGGAGCGATATACCGGCCTCAAGCAGAAATTCGGGTTTGAGCTTATAGATGCTGTCCAGTTTTATGTCGGGGACGGGTATTATTGGCTTTCTCATGTTTTATCCGATGCAGTCGAGAGACTGCTCTACGTCTGCGAGTATGTCGTCTATGTCCTCAATACCGACGGAAAGGCGGATGAGGTCGGCGGGAACGCCGGCTTTTATCAGTTCCTCGTCGGAGAGCTGACGGTGTGTGGCATTGGCAGGGTGCAGAACGCAGCTGTGGGCGTCGGCTACGTGGGTGGCTATCATGGCCAGCTTGAGGTTCTTCATGAACTGCTCGGCCGCTGCTCGGCCGCCTGCAAGACCAAAGGAGACCACGCCGCAGCTGCCATTGGGCATATATTTTTGAGCAAGGCTATAGTGCTTGTTGGAGGGCAGACTGGGGGAGTTTACCCATGCGACCCTGTCGTCGGATTCGAGAAATTCTGCAACAGCAAGAGCGTTTTTGCAGTGCTGTGCCATGCGCAGGTGTAGTGATTCCAGACCCAGACCGATGATATATGCGTTCTGTGAGGACTGGCAGGCGCCTAAATCACGCATGAGCTGGGCGACGCATTTTGTAATGAAAGCGCCGCCGAGACCGAATTTTTCCGCATAGACGATACCATGGTAGCTGTCGTCGGGAGTGGTCAGGCCGGGGTACTTGCCGGCATGGGCAAACCAGTCGAACCTGCCCGCGTCTACTATTGCGCCGCCTATGGTGGAGCCGTGTCCGTCCATATATTTTGTGGTGGCGTGGGTCACTATATCAGCGCCCCATTTTATGGGATTGCAGTTTACAGGAGTGGGGAAGGTGTTGTCGATTATGAAGGGTACGCCGTGGTCATGGGCGGCTTTTACAAAGCGCTCAATGTCCAGAACGGACAGGGACGGGTTGGCGACTGTCTCACCAAACACGGCTCTGGTATTGGGCCTGAATGCTGCCTCAAGCTCCGCGTCGGTGCAGTCGGGAGATACGAAGGTGAAGTCGATACCCATTTTGCGCATGGTCACGTTGAAGAGGTTGTATGTGCCGCCGTATATCTCGGACGATGCGACTACATGGTCGCCCTGGTTGCAGATATTGAAAACAGCGAAGAAGTTGGCGCTCTGCCCGGAGGCGGTGAGCATAGCGGCGGAGCCTCCCTCCAGTTCGCAGATCCTTGACGCGACAATGTCACAGGTGGGGTTCTGCAGACGGCTGTAGAAGTAGCCGTTGGCCTCAAGGTCAAATAGCCTGCCCATGTCCTCGCTGGTATCGTATTTGAAAGTGGTGCTCTGATAGATGGGAATCTGGCGGGGCTCACCGTTATTGGGGGTATACCCGCCCTGTACGCATTTGGTTCCTGTTTTGCTCATGGTGTTTCCTCCTTTTGTATCTGATCTGTCGGCGGCAGGGCAAGAATGCTCAGTGCGGGAGTATTATTCTACAACGGCAAAGCCTGACATACCCGCTTTTCTGGAAAGGGGTTCGCTCAAGTCGAAACCTCCTATGTCGCTGACCTCTCTGCCTTCGACAAGTATCTGGACGCTGTCTACATCGGCAAGTCCGGTAAGGGAATTGACTATTGAATATATGGAGAGCTGTATGTCTTCGTCGGTGAGCGCTTCGTCCGAGAGGAAACCCTCTGCGAAGCTGATCGAGCAGATGCCGCCGTTGGCATAGACCGAGAGCGGCACAGTGCTCTTGGGGAGCGCCTCGCTCAGCTGTTCGCTTTTAGGACCGGCCATCAGCTCGTCCATGATCAGACGCTCCGGCATACTGTCGCCTGAAACGGTGATGGTGCGGTATTCGTATCCGAGCCCGCCAGTCAAACGCGGGAAGTAGACCCGCACTCCGGCCTCGTCCGAGCTGACCACGGTATTTTTCATTACCGCATCACCCGCAGTTAGGCGGCTCTCTATGAGGTCGGAGCCGACATATATGGAGACATAGTCTATTTTAGGTATAGAACACATTGTGAGCGCTATGCAGTAGTCGACGAGGGTTTTTTCCATACCGCCTACAGCTCTGTAGGCGGCGTTCATTGTCACCTTGGCGATCTTGCCGTTTTGCTCGGCACTGACTATCTCGACTCCGTCGGGCAGTACGGAATCCAGCTTGTCATCAGCGGAAAGCGCGGATATGGCATATGCCGCGCCCTGTACGGGGTCGGCGTTTTCGCCCAGCGATACTTTTTCGGCACGGATAAGTTCCCCGCCAGTGCGGTATTCGGCCTTGACCGGCCTGTATACGGAAAGAGTGCTGTCGGAGCTGCCCGAACCCTCTCTCCCGCAGGCGCAGATAAAAATTGCCAGCAAAAGGACAAGAGGGACTAAAAAACAGATATTTTTTGTTTTCATAGCTATTCCTCCTCTGCCGCATAAGCGGGGAAGGTGACGACAAAGCGCGTGCCCTGTCCCTTTCGCTTTTCGACAGAGACGGAGCCGTTGTGGAGTTTTACTGCGTCGTAGACTATTGACAGCCCGAGACCGCTGCCGCCCGCCTCACGGGATCTGGCCTTATCCACGCGGTAGAAACGGGAAAAAATATGGGGCAGATCCTCGTCCGGGATGCCGATTCCGGTGTCCTCCACAACGAGAAGAATACTCTCGTTTTTGCGGCGGAGCTTTATCTTTACCTTGCCGTTGGCAACGTTGTATTTGATGGCGTTTTCAACAAGATTAAAAATTATGCGGTAGACAAGATCCTCGTTCCCGTATATAAAACAGCCGGCGTGCAGATCGGAGGATATGGCAATTTTGTACTCCACGGCAAGAGGCGCCAGAAGACGCAGGGTCTTCTCCACTACGGACTTCAGCTCAAGGCGCTCAAGATCCAGACCTGCCATGCTGTCCATTCTTGTGAGGCTTAGAAGCTTTTCAGTTGTGCGCTGAAGCCTCTCAGCCTCGTCGCCTATATCGTTGACAAAGTCGCGCATGGTGTCTGCGTCCATGTTTTCGGCGCCGAGTATGCTGTCCGATAAAAGGCGGATGGAGGCCAGCGGGGTCTTTAGCTCATGGGAGGCATCGGAAACAAAACGCCGCCGGAGCTCCTCGGTCTCTTTGAGGCGCTGGGTGAGATCGTTGAACTCGCGCCCCAGTTCGGTGAGTTCGTCGTTACCCTTTATTTCGATTTTATGGTCATAGTCACCCTCGGAGACAATGCGGGTCGCCTTTGCAAGATCCGTTATGCGAACGGTGAGCGCACGGCTGAAAATCAGCATGAGCACAATAGCCGCTATGGCCAGAACGAGGGTTATGTTGAGGAGGTTTTTCTGAATCTCTGAGATGAGCTTTGCCTGCTCGCTGTCGTATTCGTAGAGATAGACTGCTCCGACGACGTTTCCGCCGCTGACGACGGGCATCGCCTCGCAGGTGCTGAACGCTTCGCCGTCGTATACGGAGTAGCAGACCACCTCGCCGCCAAGCGCGCGGCTTATCTCTGAAAAAAGGGCGTAGCGCCCTGCCGAGGGGTCGAATTTGTTGGTATCGTAGAGGATCAGCGCCTCATCATCCGTAACGATGACGCGGGTGAGATTTCTAAGATCCAGCAGGGATATGACCTCTCCGACGGTCTCGCCGCTCAGTTTGTCCGGAGTTGACAGGGCGGAGGACATGACGGATGCCTGATTCTGCAGGGACGCCTGTTTGGAAGAGAACACCAGATCACGCGAGACAATAGTGGGGTAGGTGTTCAGCATTGCCAGCAGGGCTGCGATGAGTATCAGAAAGGTCGCGGCGAATTTGAGCTGAACGCTGTTTTTTATTGAACTGATCACGGGCAATCGTCTCATAGGTCAGCGTCTCCACCTTTGCCCAAGATAATTATATATTGAGCATATTGTAGAGCATCTTTTATGCTCCTGTCTATTAACAAAACCAAAGAAAAGTGATGGGAATTCGGGTCTGTTTTTTAGTTTTCTGAGAAATAGTAGCCCACGCCCCATTTAGTGTTGAAGCATTTTGGGTCGCCGGGGTCAAGCTCCAGCTTCTCACGCAGCCTGCGGATGTGGACATCCACAGTGCGTACGTCGCCCTGATAGTCTATGCCCCAGACGAGGTCAAGCAGCTTTTCCCGGCTGTATACCTTGCCGGGGTTTCGCATCAGAAGATCGGCGAGGTTAAACTCCTTAGCGGTGAGCTCCACGGGTACCCCGTCTTTTTCCGCGATACGGCGCACCGGGTCGATAGTAATATGGTTGCGGGTCAGGCGCTCGCCGACAGCTCCCGCATTCTGTATGTTGCTGCGCCTCAGCATGGCGCGGATGCGGGCCTTCAGCTCGAGAATGTTGAAGGGCTTTGTAATGTAGTCGTCGGCACCGTATTCGAAACCTATTATCTTATCGGTGTCCTCGCTTCTTGCGGTGAGCATGATGATGGGAACTGTGGAAAATTCGCGGATCTTAACACAGGCTTCAAGCCCGTCCAGCTTTGGCATCATCAGGTCGAGAAGAATGAGGTCATAGGGGTTTGTGCGGGCCATATCCACGGCGGCTTCGCCGTCATAGCATACGTCCACGTCGTAGCCCTCGTTCTCCAAATTGAATTTGATACCCTTGACCAGGGTTTTTTCATCGTCCACTACGAGAATTTTCATGTTCTGAGCCTCCTGAACGGGTTTATACGGTTATTTTATCCTTTATTTTTTCAAAAGTCTTCAGGCCTATGCCCGAGACGTCGATTATTGAGGAGATGTCGCGGAAAGCTCCGTACTGTGTCCGGTAGGCGATTATTTTTTGGGCGGTGGATTCGCCTATACCCGGAAGAGCGCACAGCTCGTCCGCCGAGGCGGTGTTAATGTTTATCAGTTCTGTTTCCTCCGTAACCGCATCGGAGATGGTTTTGCTGCGCATTTCCTGTGAGGCGGTGACTTGAACCCTGTTTTTTGCCGGCGTACAGGTGAGGACTGTCACAACGGCCGCCAGTATAAACACCGCGGATATGGCTATCGCGACTTTTTCCGGTCTTATGAGTTTCAAGCGAACCCCCTCCAAAAACAGGACGCTCCGGCGTTCCGCATGTATTTTTGGTTGCTTTTCGGGCTGTTTGCAACTATAATATAAAAGTATAATCTACACACTTGACTATGATAACATATATTTCCGGAGAATAATATGAAAAGATTTCAGTATTTACCTATTTTTTGCGTATTTGTTCTTTTAATCAGCATAATTTCCGTTCCTTCCGCATATGCGCTGGAAGATCCTGCGACAGAGTCTAAAGCAATTGTTCTGCTGGATGCCGCCACAGGAAACAGCATTTACACAAAAAACGCCGATGAGAGGGCATATCCTGCCAGTCTCACAAAGGTTATGACAACGCTGCTTGCGGTCGAGGCTATAGAGCGCGGAGAGGTATCCCCGGACGACACTGTGACCTGCGCTGAGAACATCCATTACGACACTATAGAGGAAGGCAGCACGGCGAACATTCAGGCGGGCGAGACTATGACGCTCAAAAACCTCTTATATTGCGCGATGGTCGCTTCAGCAAACGAGGCCTGCAATGCTATAGCCGCTTACATAAGCGGCAGCATCCCTGACTTTATAGTTCTTATGAACGACAGGGCGGAGGAGCTGGGCTGTACGGGAACACACTTCGCCAACACACACGGGCTACCGAACACGGGGCACTATACCACTGCGGCAGACTTTGCCAAAATCGCATATGAGGCATATCGGCACAAGCTTTTTATGGAGATATGCAACACCGTCAAAACAACTGTTCCCGCCACAAATATGTCGGCGGAGAGAAAGCTCGGCAATACAAACGGACTTATAAACCCCAACTCGCAGATGTATTCCGGCTATATATATGAATATGCCGCCGGCATAAAGACCGGACATACCGATGACGCCGGTTACTGCCTTGCCTCTACGGCACACAAGGACGGAATCGACCTTCTGTGCGTCGTGATGGGCGGTAAGGCTATGGAATCCGCCGACGGCACTAAATACAGCAGCTTTACCGACACTATAGGAGTCTACAACTGGGCGTTTGCAAACTATAGCTACCGGGAGATCCTGAAGCTTACGGATCTCGTGGAAGAGGTTCCCGTCTCAATGGGCAGCAACGGATCTTTTGTGACCGTACACCCCAAGGACACTGTACGGGTGCTTATTCCCAACGACGACAATCTGGAGAATTTTGAACAGATAATTACAATATACAGCGAACGGGACGGCCAGGAGTTGGTAGCTCCGGTCGAGGCCTATGAGGTTCTCGGGGAGATACAGATAGTCCGGGACGGTGTGGTCTGCGGCTCTTCCTATCTGGTCGCCAGCTCCACAATAGAATTGAGCTACTCCGAATATATAGGACATAAAATCGCCAATACGCTGAAAAATCCGCTGGTGATTTTATTCATTGTAGTTGTTTTGGCTCTTATAATTGGGTATATATACCTTTTGCTGCGCTACCGCAAATCCAAAAAAGAATATCTGAAAGCCAGGAAGCGCCGCATAGAGGAGGCTCGTATTCGGGCCGAGCGTCAGGCACGGCAATCCAATCCGGTGCGGGATCCCCGCCGTGGCGCGGCCCGTTTAGATCAGGACGGACGTACAGAAACGTGGCCAGAGAACACCGGCGGGCAAGCGGAGCGCGACTATTTTGATGAATTCTTCGGCAAGAAATAGGCCGAGAGGAGAATGGACATGGACCATAAATTTGCATTCATCGGGGCTGGGAATATGGGCGGCTCGATAATAAGAGCGGTCTGCAGGGCGGCAGAACCCAAGAACGTGATGATCTTTGAACCAGACAGGAAAAAGTCGGAAGCTCTTTCGGACGGGACCGGCTGCCGGACTGCTGCAAGTGCGGATGAGGCGGCAGCAAGCGCACATTTTGTATTCTTGTGCGTAAAGCCTGATGTTCTGGGCAGAGTCCTGCGCGGTATCGCTCCCGTTTTAGAGGGGAAGACCGTGGTCTCTATCGCCGCCGGTGTGGAAATTGCAAAGATAAAGAGCATACTGACTGAAGAGGGCCGCGACCTCCCGGTCATCAGGCTCATGCCTAACACCCCCGTGGCGGTGGGAAAGGGGATGATACTTATGGCGTGCTCGGAGGATGTCTCAGAAGCTGAGGCGAGGGCACTTGAGTCTGCTCTCTCCATGGGCGGTCTTGTAGCCCGGACAGAAGAGAGGTACATAGACGCAGCGACGCCGGTCTTCAGCTGTTCCCCCGCTTATGTGTATATGTTTATTGAAGCTTTGGCCGATGGCGGTGTTATGGCGGGGGTACCCCGCGACAAGGCGCAGCAGTATGCCGCGCAGGCCGTACTCGGCGCCGCCGCTATGGTATTGGAAAGCGGCAGGCACCCGGGCGAGCTAAAGGATGCGGTTTGCTCCCCGGGGGGCTCCACGATAGTCGGAGTGGAGGCGCTGGAAAAGGCGGGCTTCAGAGGAGCGGTCGCGTCCGCCGTATATGAAGCGTACATTAAAACTACGGAACTCGGCAAATAGAGCGGTAAAAAGAGAGCGGGGGCCAAGGCCCCCGCTCTCTCAGTCTGTCAAAAAAGGTCGCCAAAAGGCGGCCTTTTTGGTATAATGAAGAGGGTGATGAAAATGCAGGAATGGAAAACAGATAAGCGGCGAGACGTTGCAATAATAGACATCGACACTCTGGTGC
>Ga0209510_1000341_pt1 | contig 68065 bp, 61 predicted proteins | sample BiotimSIPDNA_FD_185749 | JGI IMG/M metagenome (GOLD analysis project Ga0209510, IMG submission 185749) | Anaerobic biogas reactor microbial communites from Washington, USA - Biogas_R1 time_0 SIP DNA (SPAdes) (version 2) | ecosystem: Engineered > Bioreactor > Anaerobic > Unclassified | place...
ACTTTTGATGCCTTCGAAAAAACTTTTGATGCCTTCGAAAAAACTTTTGATGCCTTCGAAAAAACTTTTGATGCCTTCGAAAAAACTTTTGATGCCTTCAAAAAAACAGACGGGATCTTCAAAAAAAGATGACACTTTTGAAAATGCAGAATACATCTTCAGAAATACAGCCAATTCAAAACCCACAAAGGGGCAGGAGAATAATTATGGTCGATGGCCCAGCCCGCTCTTATAGATTTACAAAAACGATATTGTCTAATGGATAATTTGAGTTAAATTGGTTTTCTGCAAAATACTATAACTATCATTCCGAAAAGATATTTCCTTGTTGCAACCGATTCGAAACCGGCATCTATCATCAGAGTCTCCAGCATCTTTTCATCAGGGAACACTTTCAGGCTTTCTGCTATATACCCGTAAACCTGTGGATTTCTGTGAAGAAGAAGTCCCCAGAATCCACCCCAGATCCATAGAAGAACATATTGAATCTGATGCAACAGAGAATTGGAATATTTTGAAAAATCAAGAAATGCTGCCTGCCCGCCGGGTTTGAGAACGTTATAAACCGAAAAGAGGAACCCTTTTAGATCAGGGGCATTGCGTAAAACATAGCCACCGGTAACCAGATCACAACAGCTATGAGGAACTGGCATATTGCACACATCCGCTAAAACCACCGATACCGCATGAAAGGGTTTGAGCCTGTGAACTAATCTCTTTAGCATTTTGTGGCTCAGATCTATGGCTAATATTTTAGAAGTACTGAATTTAGTCGAAAGCATAATCGAAAGATCACCTGTTCCACAGGCACAATCCAGAATTACGACTGGTTCCAAAACCGATAGATTTTTTATCAGATCCTGCTTCCAGTAACGATCCATCCCAAATGATAATATCTGGCTTATCGAGCCATACTCAGCAGCAATGAGTGAGAAAAGCCACTGATTATAAATGCGTTTTTTATCAGGGGAATAAAAATGCTCCACCTTCAGTTTCATTAAGAAACACTATATATCATTATGGTGATAAAAAAGAAGCACCTGAGCTGATCAGATGCCTAAAAATCAGATGTCATAAAAGTGGGGCAAAACAGATGCCAGAGATACTAAGTACCGGGGTGAATATTACTGTTCTTCATCCAGTTCTTTTAAAAAGGCTTTTCTGCGATTTCTGGAAACGATAACCAAAGCTACCATTGCACCACCGGCAACAATTACGATAATAGTAATAATTAACACTGCCGCAGGATTCCCTTTTTTGTCCTTTGGAGCACTGGCTACCTTATCTTTCGCAGTGTCGCTTTTTTGAATTACCGGAGCCGTCTGAACATCTGTGTCAGATACAATCTTTGAAGTATCCTTAACGGCTACAGAGAAACCTTTTTTTTCAGGAATATAGCGAACTGAAATCCTGTTTATTCCAGGAACGGTCAACCGTTCCTCTTTATAGGTGAAATCATTATTCCATTTATGAGAAAAAAGGCTGAGGTTGTTAAGACGAACCAGAAAGGGGTAGTAAACCGAATTGGAGAACTCATAGAAACTATCCCAGAGGTCAATTTTGGCAGTAACCGTGCCAACAAAATTATTGTTTTTAATGACTGGTTTACTCCAGATAAGATAATAGCGGCCCCTGTCATCATCTCTGATAATAGAGTAATAAGGTTCTTTGGTTTTTTTTACAGTTTGAAACCATTTTTCTCTTACCACATCGGTATTTGGACGTTCGACTTTTTTTCCTCTGACCGCTTCAGAAATTACTTTCCCTTTTGAGTTGGTGCGGATAAGAGTATAATATGCCCGGTTTTTTTTCATTTCTCTCACAAAGAGTTTTTCTGCACCAGAAAGGCTGGTACTTTTCAAGGCAGTTGATCTGGCAATACGGGAGAAGGATTCATCCATTTTTTCATAATATTTGTTCATCTCTATATGTATAGATAAAGAATCAGCATTGGTTAATATCCAGAAACCTGCGATTAACAAAACTGATACTCTTAACGGGATATTCAAAGTCAAAATGTTCCTCCTCAATAGGATACTGAAGAAAATAATTATACCAGGAAATTTAGTAACCACTCAGCTATTAAAAGCATTAAAACACCTAATCGGAAAAAATCAGAACCAAATAACAAAACACTTTATATCTGAAGTAATCGGCATACAAAAAATTTAAACGAAGAACCGAAATACCCGAAAACTAACTAGCTCTGAACTGTTTCTTTCTGATCGATACTCTTTTCAACCAAAAATTTTATTACTGATGCAGAGCTGTTTGGTTACGATATTTATATAATATATCCCGATATATCAGCAAATTCCAGTTTTTTTTATCCTCGCAAAGTGTCCAGGGCAAAACCTATGGCCTGTCTGGTGTCGAAAGCCTCTTTGAAGAGAGCGCTATCAACTTTTCCAATTTTTTTAAGATCCCATGCACCAGGAAGATAAACCACTGTTTTTCTACTGGCTAAAGCCAAGGCTATTTCACTTAAAGTGCCATAGGAACCTGGAAAAGCGATAAGGACATCGGCAGTATGTACGACCAATACGTTTCTTGAGATACCTGCCGCAGTTGGTATAGCAATAGAAACATAGGGATTCGCATCGGCTTTGCTATCTCCAGGAAGTATACCGATCACCAGGCCGCCATTTTCCGCAGCCCCTTTGCTGCAAGCTTCCATGATTCCACCCAGACCACCACAGACCAGAATCGCTCCCCGGTTGGCTATATGGCCACCAAGTTCGTAAGCGAGCTGATACTGTTCTTCCGTAGTCTCAGATGCACCGATCACTCCGATTACCGGTTTTCTTTTTTGCAAAACACCTCCAGAATTGAAAAGCAGTTCACTCTCCAATGATTTTAATCAGTACTTTTTTAGGCCGGCGTCCATCAAATTCGCCGTAAAAGATCTGTTCCCAAGGTCCGAAATCCAATCTTCCATTAGTGACCGCTACCACCACCTCTCTTCCCATGACCTGACGCTTTAGATGAGCATCACCATTGTCCTCGGCTCCATTATGCCGATACCTGGAGAGTGGTTCGTGTGGAGCTAGCTCTTCAAGCCAGTCATCAAAATCCCTGATTAACCCCTGTTCATTGTCATTGATAAACACGCTGGCAGTGATATGCATTGCGTTTACCAGACACAATCCTTCGGTGATACCGCTGTCCTTCAGTGCAGATTCCACCTGCGCCGTGATATTTATATAATCACGGCGGTGAGGAGTATTAAAGGTTAAAACTTTTCTGAATGATTTCATAGTTGCATATCTTTGGTTTGTGAGGATAGTTCTTCACTACGTTTCTCAAAGCCTTTCTTTCCCAGAAGTGCAAACATGTTTTTTTTGTACTCCTCTACTCCAGGCTGGTCGAAAGGATTAACTCTTAAAATGTATCCGGAAAGTGCGATTGCTTTTTCAAAAAAGTAGAAGAGCTGGCCCAGAGTTCTTTCAGTACGGTCCTGCAGAACCAATGTACTGCATGGCACTCCGCCATCAAAATGGGCCAGAAGAGTACCTTTATAGGCATTTTGATTGATTTCTTCAAAAGTCTTACCGGCCAGATAGTTCAATTCATCACTGTCATCCTGAAATAGCGGTACGGTCACGCTTTTCAGGGTATTCTTTACAATAACAAAGGTTTCGAAAATATTACGCAAACCATCCTGCATGTACTGTCCCAGAGAATGCAGATCTGTAGTATAATCGAGAGCCGAAGGGAAAATTCCAGTTCCATTTTTGCCTTCACTTTCTCCGGCAAGCTGCTTCCACCATTCACTGATAAAGTGAAGCTGAGGTTGAAACGACGCAAGCACTTCGGTGGTATAGCCTTTTCTAAAAAGAATGTTACGGGCAGCAGCATAATGTCCGGCCAGATTTTTATCCCAGGAACTGCCGCTGCAGAAATCAAAAGCTTCGGCTGCACCTTCGATCAGTTCTGCAATATCAAGACCTGCAACCGCAATCGGAAAAAGGCCTACCGGTGTGAGCACCGAGAACCTTCCTCCCACATCCGAAGGGATGTCAAATGTGGTATAACCTTCTTCTGTAGCAAGCTTACGCAAAGCTCCTCTGGTGGGATCTGTAGTGGCAATGATTCTGGAGGCTGCTTCTTTTCTTCCATATCTGGCTTCCATCCATTGTCTTATCACTCTGAAAGCGATTCCGGGTTCGGTAGTTGTGCCACTTTTCGAAATCACATTAACCGCAACATTTTTTTCCTTAACCAACTCAAGTAAATCGAAGAGATAATCGGAATTTATGGAATGCCCTGCAAAGATGACTCTTGGTTTCCTCATATCTTCAAAAGAAACCGAAGAGTATTCGATCGCAGCACGTGCACCTAGATAAGATCCTCCAATACCTACGCATATCAGTACATCCGCTTTTTCGCGTATCTGTGTTGCCTTCTCCTGAATGGCCTGTATGATGGATTTGTTCATTATTTTCGGAAGATCAAGCCAGCCAAGAAAATCATTGCCCGGACCATTACGATCGGAAAGCAACTTTTCTGCTGAAGCAATAGACTGGTTGTAGGACTCCATTTCATGAGCAGTAATTGCATTCTTTAAAAAAGAGTCATTGTAGCTGATTCTGGCGTTGGACATGTGCCATTCCCTTCTTTATAGTACATTGCTGTAAACCTGACTTATACACCTGAATAAGAAATAAGCAGTCATGAGGACTGGATACCCGGATTTTGGCTTCCTGCTCAAGTGCAAAGGTTAGTTTAAAATAGTAGAAGTGATAAAATAATATGTTTGCCGAAAGTTTTTGAGTAAAAAGAGGACTTCCAGCTTTTACAGGTATCGTTGAATCAGAGTTTTTTCCCTGATCACCGGCCTGGCTATAGACATCATTACCACACCATTTTTAAAAATGGTTACTGTACCGGTAGACTCTGAGATAGTTATGGCTAAAGCGTTTGTACAAGCGGAGATCCCGGCAGCAGCAGCATGGCGTGCACCAAATCCTCCTGGCAACGCCGGCAATTCCTCAGTCAGTTGCGGTCTCAAATAACTTCCTGCAGACAGGATAATTCCATCACCGGTAATAACAAAAGCCCCATCGATACTGGCAAACTCCTTTATAGTTTCCACCAGCCCAGGGTCCAGTACATTTCTCTCCGCTTCACTATAGCCCCTGAAGGGGTTAATAATTAGCTGTCTGACATAGGCATTGACAGAATTGGTATCACCCAAGACAAAGATTGTACCTACCGGCTTACCCTCCCTGCCCTCAACTGCAATCTCCTGAGCCAATCCTATTATTCTTTCCAGAACTTCTGGCTTAACATCAGATGGTACAATAGCCTGTGCAGAGGAAAAGAAAAATTCGTACTCCATAGCTACATCGATAACAACTATCGTATCAAAAATACCGTTAGATGAGTTTCCCGAAAGGCAGATCACTTTTGATTCTCTGTCAATAAGATTACGGGAGAGAGCTAGCAGAATACCGATTTTTATCTGCCCGGTGCGAGATGCAGGAATGGAAGGCACCTGAATAAGCGCTGCTATTTTTCGGTTTCTGGCAAGTTCGAAACGAGCTTTATTACTGGTGACAACAATCAGTTTGGGCTTCATTCTGAACTGATCTATAAAATCGTTTTCCCGTACTGTATCAGCAAAGATCATTATAGCATTGGCTTTGGTTTCCCTGGCCAGGGTAACAGCAGCAGAGATGATTGGAGTGACAATTTTCTTGGCAGCAATCTTTGTAGCTTTGTCTTCCACAGAAGGATGCTTTAGCGATTCGATGATTTTTATCAGATCGACAGGAGATTCAAAAGCCAGTATCTGCTCCTTTACAGCATCAGTTTTAAAAAAAGTAGCCAGTTCGGATAAGATCTGAATTTGCTTATTGTTGTCAGCCTCTTCCCGAGCAATTAACAGTACAATAACATGAACAAGAGCGCCACGTGCTGCATCATATTTTATACCACCCAGACTTCTTCCTACTGCTATTACAAACTCCTCCTTTATTGGTCCATGAGCCTGCGGCATAGCCAGCCCCTGTCCTATAAAAGTCGAAGAAGCTTCCTCCCTTTTCAATATCTCCTCTATTATAGCCTTCTGTTTGCGAACATCGAGTGCCTTGAAAAGTACAAGCGATAATTCTTTTAAAGCCTCTACCTTATCCTCCGATTTAAGATCTATAACGGTAGGAATAGCAAGATACTGCTCGAATGTCACACTCACCCCCAGCTATACAGCAGCACTGTAGTAATCGATGATAAATTGCTTTCTAATTACAATTTCTTTTTTTATAGAGATTGCATTCTGCTTTAATAAAATATCCAGCCCCTGCTTAACTATTTCAGCCGGCTCGAGTTTACTCACCAGTTCTGTGTTACGATTATTTTCTCTGAGTTTTTCAATCAGAGGTTCCGTTTGGGTCTCCATTTTCCCCGCTGTGTCATTACCCCTTTTAAGTAAGAAGGAAACCAGATGGACCGGTAAGATACGATACAGACAGAAGAACTCCTTTTGCAGGTATGAACTAACCTGTTGCATGGAAAACCGGTGGGCGGAAAAATCATCCCTGGCATTTTCATTTCGGTTTTTCTGGACATCTACAATCGAGCGAACCGAAATCGGGGCTTTATAATCAATATATACATTTCCGAATTTCTTTTTACGTGCCTTATTCAAAAAAAGAGGGAGATAAGCAAATAGATCAGCCCCGAAGTAAAACAGAGAACCCATTATCCGCTTAACAAAGGGGTTATTCTTCTTCTTTAGTTGTTTCCCCTTCAGAAGCAGATCAAAATAAGGAAGGTCCGGAATCAATTCATATGAAACCGCAACAGGCACCAGGAAAACATCTCGATCTGGATCTTTTGCCTGGGCAAGCACGGCTGCACCCAAAATTCCATTTTTCAAATCCAACATGGCACCTGAATAACTTCTGCCTCCTTCAGGAAAGACAATTATCGGCTCACCTCTATCCAACATGGAAATAACGCTATCACAAAGCTTGCGAACATAATTTCTTTCAAAGCCATTATCTCTAGAGACAGCAAAGGCACCAAACGAAGTAAATCTGGGTCCCACATAAGGAAGTCTGGTCAGGTTATCCCCTGCAGCGAAACGCATGTTCTTAAAACCTTTTTTATGCAGTTCATAACCAACCAATATATAGTCGATGTGACTGCGATGAGTGCAGGCAAACATCAATGGATATTGTTGATAATGAGTTGCATCTAGTTCTGGACCGCAAAGGTTTATTGAAGAATAGTATTTTTCGAAAAAAAGATCTAGCTTACCACTAACATCACAAACAGCCTGATGGAATGAACTCATGAAAACAATCCTGAAATGACAAGTAATACGGTAGACTATAAAAATAGGATTTGAGGCCAGCAAAGCCAAGTCAATTGTGATTGCCAAAAAAAAGAGGAAGAGAACTGATCTCCTCCTCAGTACAGATAGGGTTGTGTAACTTCTTAAGCTACATCATCTATTACATCAACATCGGCACTTTCTTCTTCCACATTTTTCGCGTTGCGATCCAGCTCGAAACTTTCACCTTCATTTTTCATCTGTTCAATAAGATCATCTCTTCCGATCAACTGAAGGTGACGAATCCGTTTATACTCATTTCTGTGCTCAGGACAATATTTCGGATAAATAAACTGCCTGGGGTAGATTTTTACTTCAAACTGATGAGTACAGCCCTCTAAAGCACAATCCATAACCATAGTGACTACTTCTGTGTAGGTATGTTTGAAAGTCTGGTTCTTAATGTTCACATCTTCCGGCTTGGTTCGTTTTCTTATACGATATCTGTCCTGACGATGTTCGGGACAATATTTGGAAATATGAATGCCAAAAAAAATCTTGCCGCACCCAGGATATTGACATTTTTTCTCCCGGAGCTTCTGACGTCGCCGTGATTTAGGTAATTGCATAAAGAAAATCCTCCACCTCGGAATGGGGAACTAAAGAAGATGTGAATATCAAATCTGAAAAAACTCTTGCTCAAAGAGTGACTATAATATATAGATAATTGGCGCAAAAAGCAAACTTTTTATAGGTTGTCCTGCGAAACCAATTTACATAGTTTAGCAGTCCGATTGTTTTAACCACTTGGTTTTAGCTCTGTTACCAACACTATTGACACCAGCCTACCACAAACGTATTTTCCTCGCACAATCTTTACAAATATAACAGCCTGGTTAAGTACAAACCTTCCCTGGTCCCCAGCGCATAAGCTGATAACACAGTGAATTACTTGTGTATTGCACCAACCCAGAAACCATATTTATAATATGCTTGCTGGTGAAGAGAGTAATAATACGCTTTCCCTTTCTTTTTATTGGTATTCAGATCTTCAGGTTTTTTCATGAACAACCGGTCTAAAAGCTCCTGTCCCCCAAATAACACAATAATCTTCCCTGAAACCCTGGATCGGTTCTGGATAGAAAAATCCAATCTTCTCAATCAAAAACCGGATAAAACTCTCATTATCGATCTCGCTAAGACCACACGAATCGATTCTGCAGGTTATTGCTTTATCCGCCTTCTGCACACTATGTATGAAGAAAATGGAAATAAACTGATAATTAGAAATCTTGAACCTGAATTCGAACAAATCCTTAACAGTTGGTCTACATCAGACAATGAGCCGGTTACTTCACAGAAAAACGAAAACTTTTTTGTCCGTTGTGGTGACACTCTGCTTACCCTCAGGGGAAATGTGCTCAATGCTTTGTCTGTGCTCACTGAGATGCTTTATTGGGGAACTTTGGGATTGTTTAAGAAAAGAGATTTCAAAAGAGGAGCTCTTGGAGAACAGATGTACCTCTTAGGGAATAAAGCTTTCGGTATAGTAGGTCTGCTCTCCTTTTTAATTGGAATAATACTGGCCCTGCAAACCGCAATTCAATTACAGAATTTTGGAGCAGGAATTTTTCTGGCTCCACTTCTCGGAATCACCATGGTAAGGGAATTAGGCCCACTGCTAACCGCAATAATTCTTGCAGGAAGAACAGGGAGTGCAACAACTGCAGAAATTGCTACAATGGTAGTTGGCGAGGAGCTGGATGCCCTGCAGACCATGGGAATTAATCCTGTGCAATACGTGGTGGTACCTAAATTCTGGGCAATCAGCCTCACCATGCCAATGCTTTCCATAATGGCAACCGCAGCAGGTATCCTTGGCGGTTTCTTTGTTGCTATTTTCTACCTCGATCTTTCTACCTCTCTTTTTTGGAATGAACTGATTAAAAGCATCCATTTTAGAGATTTCTGGGCTGGTTTTGTGAAATCGTTGATTTTTTCCTGGCTTATAATATGGATTGGTTCCTATTATGGATTCAGAGTCCGGGGTGGCGCAGAAGCAGTAGGAAAAGAGACTACTGCCAGTGTCGTAACCGGAATATTTATAATTATACTGGCCGATGCGTTGTTTTCCTTTGTCTTGTAGGTGATTCGTGCAAAAAGACTCTCAACCAGTTGTGGAAATAGATAATCTGGTAGTTCAATATGGTGATCGTACAGTATTGAACAATATCTCAAGCCGAGTTTACCCCTCTGAGATAAGAGTCATTTTAGGAACTTCAGGATGTGGCAAGACTACTCTTTTAAAATCAACTATCGGTCTTCTAAAACGCACATCTGGAAATATTAGAATTTTTGGCACTCCTATTAATGATCAAGATGAGCCCCAAACGGTAGAGGTATTAAAAAAGGTGGGAGTCTTATTTCAGAACGGAGCGCTTTTAGGTTCGCTAACCGTTATGGAAAATGTAGCTCTTCCTCTTCAGATGCATACCAACCTGCCAGAGAAAATTATCAGAGAAATAGTACGATTAAAGCTGGAGCAGGTAGATCTTCCGCATGCAGCCAATCTATATCCGGGAGAGCTCTCTGGAGGTATGAGAAAACGAGCAGCCCTGGCAAGAGCCCTGGCTCTTGACCCCCCACTTCTGTTCTGCGACGAACCTTCAGCAGGTCTCGATCCGGTCACCTCTGCAGGATTAGACGATCTACTGCTGAAATTACGTACTATGCTGGGAATAACTGTTGTAGTTGTTACGCACGAACTGTATTCTATTGAAAAGATAGCAGACAGTATCATTTTTTTACACAAAGGATCTCTTCTTTTTGAAGGCTCCTACAAAGAAGCGGTAAAAATTGATCAGGGGCCAATTAATGATTTTTTCAAGCGGCACGAGCCAAATCGTAACCAAAACAACTGCTGCAGACTCAATTTCAATCTGGAGAGCAAAAAATGAGTATTTCAAGGGCTCAACGCGCCCGGCTGGGTGTATTCCTTATCATTGGAACCGTTCTGCTGATTCTTTTTGCAGTAGTCCCTCTGGGACTTAAACTCAGCGATAAGTATAATGAATACGTGGCCTATTTTCAGGGCGAGTCGCTAAGCGGCCTCGAACAGGGTGCAGTGGTAAAATATAGCGGTGTGCCTATAGGAAAAGTGGAAAGAATTACCTATCTCCCCAATGATTTAAGCAAAGTACGAGTAATCATGAAACTTCAGGCGGATTTCCCTATGAAAGTGGATATGGTGGCAACTACCGGAGCAATGGGTATCACCGGACTCAAATACGTCGAAATCACCGGAGGAACTAATGAATCGGAACTTGTTAAACCCGGTTCCGAAATCCCCACCAAACAATCCATGATTTCGACAATCACCGGAAAAGCAGAGGTAATCGTTGGGAAGGTTGAACTTCTGCTTAATCATCTGACCCAGATAACTAACCCCGACAGTCTTGCCTCTGCAAAAAAAATACTGGACAATGTGGCTATAATTACCGAAGATGTTAAAAATTTTGTCAGTGAATTCCGTCCAAAGATTGACTCTATAACGTTTGCTTCAAACAGCATTATTAACAGAATCGATGGTATCGCCGCAGATGTAAAAGAATTCACCGGTAATTTCAAAAATGCTGTTAAAGGAGAACAGATCGCCTCCACATTTACCTCCATCGATTCAACCGCGCAGGCTCTAAAGGATCTGACCGAGAATCTTTCCCTGATGGTTCGTCAAAGCAGGGAAGATTTCACCGTAGGCCTTCAAAATATTCGGGAAGCTACCGAAAATGCAAATCAACTTACAAAGGTGCTTTCAGAAAATCCATCCCTGTTATTAAGAAGTGAAACACAGAGAGAAAGGGATATCCGATGAAAAAGCGGATAATTTACCTGGTGCTGATCGCTGTTTCGTGCGCAGGACTTATCGGGTGCGGTAAAGTGCCTGTAAAACAATACTACATTTTGAACTACCTGCCATCCGCAAACCGGGATCGGCTCTACCCTAACCCCTACCCCTTTACCATCAGGTTAAGAGAACTGGATATTGAAGAAGCCTATAACCGGCCACAGATCGTTTATCGCCAGAGCCCCTTTCAACTCAGATATTACGTTTACCAGGTCTGGGCTGTCAAACCTACCCGCATGATTACCGACCTCCTGAATAAGCATCTGGTAACAGCTAATCTGGTCAGCAGCGTCATCAGAAGATTTGATGAGGGCCCCAGACCCGATTATGAACTTAATGGAACCATCGAAGCTCTTGAAGAATATGATAGCGAAGAACTCTGGTTTGCTCACATGTGTATAAGACTCAATCTGGTGCGATTAAAAGACGGAAAGACTATTTACACCCGCCGCTTCGATCATAGAAAAAAAGTCTTCCAGCATGAACCAGAATATGTAATCCGGGAAATGTCTGCACTTATGGAATATATAGTCAATCAGGCGATCCATGACATTGATGTTAAATTGGCAAACGAGATGGGTATCAAAATGCCTCAAAATTCCACTGAAGACTCCACCACTGCCCTGTCAGGAGATTCCACAATTACCGGAGAGTAAACAATGATTGAAAAAACAATGGCTTTAGCTCTGCTGGTATTGAACATCCTGTTCGCAGAGCTTCCATCAGATTTGCCTGGTGAAGAGATCTCCAATGAATATCTGAATTATTCGATTAAGAAAGACAGCACACTGATAAAATCAGTACCTATGGAGGCACGTGACAGTGCCGATTGGTTTACCAATGTGCAGAAAACCTGGGATGCTCCTCCTTTAGTAGAACAAATGGCTTCAGTTAAATCAAATGTTCCGCTGGGTAAAGGAGGAATTTTCATACCACGGTTAACCATCAGAGGGAATGAACCGGATTTTGAAATAGTAGATGCAGAAGGGCACATGCATGCTTCCGGGGAACCAGGAGAGACCCAGACTGTTGAACCTGGTGTTTACTTTATAATTCTTGGAAGTGGTTCACAACGTCAGAAAATTGTAAAAAAGGTCGAGATAGAGGAATCTAAAACAATTCCATTGATACCAACCTGGTCCGGCCTGATGATTGAAACTATTGATACGAATTCCACCCCTTTCAGAGGGGAATATGAATTGGTAAATATCACTGATTTTGATCCATATGGAAGAGGCTTTGGAGCAGATCCTGATAGAGGAGATATGATAAATACCTGGATATTAAAGCCGGGTACCTATAAGATTCTTGGCAGAGGCGAAAGCTTCAATACACTGGTCAATTTCATTACCGTTCGATTGCTCCCGGGAGAACTCACCAAAGTACTTCTTATCCAAAACCCCGATAATATGAAAATCATCAGTGGTGGGACGGTGGATATTACACCCGGAAAAGCAATCACTTCGAACTGGAAATATGGTGCAAATATCGGTATGACTCTTCAGTTCAATGGGGAAACTAACCGCCTGGAAACTCATAAAAACACAATCTCCTCCTTTTTAAGTACTCGTATCAATTTCTGGCTGCGTTTCAACAAAAATCCTTTGGAATGGGAATCAACCATTCGTTTGGATGAAGGCTTTAACCTCTCAGACCTGAGCCTGGCCAGGCTTACTACCGGCCCCGATGAATTAAGAGTACATTCAATTTTTATATGGCGTTTTATCCCTTGGTTTGGCCCCTACAGCAGAGCAGAACTCCGCACAAATCTTCTACCACGGCGTATCACCCTGGACAAAGCAATTTATAATCAATTCTGTCTGGTAGATGATAACAACTCCTTTAACTCATTTGATTCGGTAAACCAGGCAATTAAGCTCAGTTCACCATTTTCTCCGCTTACCTTTGATTTTGGTGCAGGAGCAAATTTTGATGCCCTGAACTCACGTTTCTTTGAATTAAAAGTACAACTGGGTGCCGGAAGCTCTTTCAACCGCTTCCCGGACAGATATATCAGCATCAATGCCCATGAGGTGGACACTACCAGCATCGATCTTGAAAAACGATCCCTGCTTGATAATAGCCTGGTTTTAAGAAGAGAAAAAAAGACCAGATTGTTTGAATTTGGCCCTCAAACATCGTTTATTGGAAATATCCAGCTTGGGCGAATCGGTACCGCCGGAGCAGAACTACAGATATTTGCACCCATTGCTCCCGAAATGCGCTTTACCAGTCCGGATTTTGATTTCTCTGCAACCCTGAGTTGGCGGCTTACCCGAGCCGTTACTCTTGATTATGAATACGACTGGCTGCTCAAACAACCAGAAAACATGGATGCCCGTATAGATAAAAGCACCCACAATATCTGGTTGAGATTTTCTTTTTCCAGCAAATAGCTTTTTTTGTTACTCAGCGATGCAACTGCAGCATCTCATGCTTCTGGTGCAAATAGCTGCTTAACCACTGTTTCAATGTTTCAAATTTAATATTTTCGGGAATAACGGTAAGCAATGCCCCATCAGCATAAGCGTCCTTTACTCCTGCCAGAGAACTGATATCAAGCAGCATTTCCTGTGTAACGGGGATTTGAACTATAAACTGCCATTCGTCGGGCATACAACCACACTCTCCGGTTATGTTGCACATCTGTTCCTAAGAGCAATGATATTAAAAACCGCAGCAGATAACAGTGGATAAAACGAAAATCTGCTGCGGCTTGTGGGATAATATAATATTCTCTAATGATCCTGCTAAAAATAATCTTAAAGAAGGTGATACTGGCATCTGGAAAGCTTTAAATAAATAACGTAATAATATCAAATCGGAAAAGAATAGGGAATAATATCAAACAATATCTAATCAGAAGTAATCTGAATAGAATATCTAAACGAAGAACCGGAAATGTTGCTTAAAAAGGGCTTATCTGCCTTAAGTTTTCAATGCCTGAGTAGTTATAAATAGGTACCATATTTTTCTATAATTCTTCCCTGATTCTTTCTGTTTCTATGATTATCACGTCCTTCTCTCCATCACGTCCGTAGCTGATCTGAACAGTAGAAGCAGCTTTATTATCGATATAGATGGTCACCCCTTCTGAAGTCTTCAGTTTTCTCCTCTTGCCAACATTTGCGGCTGCCTGCTTGTCCAGAAAGAATTGCTCATTCTCCAGCTCCCCTTTTTTCAAACAGGAACGATAGGTATTTAGAATTGATTCGTTTGCATAAGGCCCAAAGACCTGATCATAAAATTCAGTATCATTAAAATATTCCTGTTTCTTCAGAAACTGATCGGTCCGCTGTTGCACCTCTTTGCCAAAATCAGGCGGTAACTCATCTATATGCTTTCTGGATGTGTTTTTTACTACTTCCCACAAACTCTCGGTCATCTCCTTCTCACTCTTTTTTCTGCGAACATTTAAGAAGCCCTGGAAGAATCCGGATATTCCCGCGCGTACATTTCTATCCACCACCATCACCACCGGATTTTCCTCAGACATATCTATCAGAGCCGCTTTCTGCATGGCATCAGCAGAATTTGTGAAAGTATCTGTGACACTCTCAAGAATCACTCTTGACCCATTATTTGTATATCTCAACACCTCTTCGTGCTCATATTTGATTATAGCAAAAAGCTCCTTCTCCAGCGTCGAGAGCATCATCAGGATCATAACCCCCTTCTTGATCCTTTTATCATCCAGTCCATGGGCATGGAAATCTACAGCCAACTGCCTCGACAGCTCCAAAAACTGAGAAGAATCATCCTGAATCGCCTCCAAAAGGGTACAAACCCTTGCCTGGGGATTAAATTCGAATGCAGTCCCTTTCAGAATACTTTTTACCCGCTCAAGAAAGAATGGCTCAAATTCTCCGACATCAATTTCATCCAAAAAAAATGGTTCAGACTCACCATGATGAACCACATGAAATACGAATCTGGTAATACGTAAAGCTGCAAGCTGTTCCTTACTTAGTTTTATCACGACAAACCCCGAAAAGATTTTAGATTTTAGATTTCTGATTTTAAGAATATAAGAATATAAGATTTTTGGAATTTAAGAATATATGATTTGAGAGCGTTACTTATCTGGAAATGTTTTATGCAGTTTGGATCGAATATCTTGTAGATTTCTTTTTAAAGCAGGGATTTTTAAGCACCCTGCCTCAAAAAGAATTTTAATTAGATTTCATTCCCTACTCAGTATCTGGAAACCCGGAAGGCTCTGCTGTTAATTCCATCATTGATTCTGAAAAGATACAATCCTGAAGGTACCTCTTTTAATGAGAGCGGCCCGTTTTTAGATACAGTTTTAATCACCCTTCCATTGAGATCAAGCAGATCTGCTGTTGCCTGATTGGAAACAGCACTCCAGCAAATCAAGTATCCCACCTGATTAAATGATGTTGTCCGGTTAATCGATCTGTGATGTTTTCTCACTGAATTTGTTTTTACCACCATAGAAACATTTTCTATATAGACCGGTTCTGTAGAAGCTCCTGCATTAAACTGAAGAACTCCTGCGGTAGTGCTGGAATCAGGTGTAATTTCTATTTCATATTTCTTTTTACTATCTAGCAATTCGACTTCTGCACCCCCCTGAAAATGCCAGGTTCCTTGAGTGGAAAGCCCTACAAAAAGAGGCCTCCGTTTTGAAGTCCATGCTTCAAAGGTAACCAGATAAGTTACTCCAGAATCCAAGGCAATGTTCCCTTGGGTAAGCTGAATATTGTAATTTAAAGTATCTGCTTTGGTAATAACAATTTTAGCTTGCCCCTCGCTGAAAGTAATTGTAGCTTCATTACCTTCATTCTCGTTAACCCAGGTTCCCCACATGGTCAGGTCCGAAAAATCTCCAGCCCTTATCAGGTTTGTACCCGCATCAGGTACAAAATTGGCATGAATAGACCAATCCTTTTCCACACTTTTAATTACAAGCACCGGATTGGTTGCGGTAGTATCTCCACTCCAGCCTTCAAATGAATATCCTTTGGCTGCAACAGCAGTCAAAGTATCAGATTTACCAGACTCGACTCTTCCGACTGCACTTCTTTTTACAGTACCACCATTGCTTGCTGATACAGAAATCGCAAAGGTATTGCTGGAGAGCCCATCCAGTTTTATGGAATTGCTGTCTTCACGATATAATTCCATCATTGAGTGACTGAAAGTCTCAAAACCCTTCATCCATGGATCACCAGCATCAGGCTGATACTGCCATCCCAAGCCGCCAGCATACCCGGCCTGATTAAGATAGGTCAACATGGTATCAACTTTGCCAGCATCCTGCATCGGACTACTGGAACTGGTGGACTGGCTCCAGTCTGTGGAAGCATACTCACCTATAACCAGCGGTTTATCCAGGTTCCAGTGAGAATAGGATTTGGTAAATGGTGAATTGCTGGTCCCATTCCATCCATAATAGTGCGCCATGTAAAAATCCAGAGTCCCGTTCTCTTTCCCCCCAGCACTTCTAAGCACATCATCTTTATACCAGGAAAGATGCCCAATAGTTGCAGCTCCATTAGAGACCAGCACCTCTGGAACAGCTTCTTTAATGGCAGAAGCGATCCAGTTCACAGACCTTTTTACTTCCGCTTCAGTTATCGTGTTTGCAGGTGAAGACCATCCCATCACCATCCCTTCAGGTTCATTATATATCTCCCAGCAGATAAGATTTGGGTCATTGCCTATTTCAGTCACTACAGGTTTCAAATAATTATCTATGTAGGCCTTCAGCCCTTCTTCAGTCTTGAGCATCTTCTTGTTATTTTCCAGGATAGTTGAATTGATGCTATTTTGCACCCAGTTATGGGTCAGAAGAACTGGCATCAACAGTATATTGTGCTTTTTAGCCAACTTTAGCATCTTCTTAATATTGGGTATAGTTTGAGACCCTGGCCCACTTACCAATCCCTGGGAATTGTACTTCGGATCATTAGTCCCATTGGTAGAGAGCCATACCCGAATGCAATTGCCTCCGGAATCAGCAACATCTTTCATCGCTTTATCAAAGTAAGCGGTATCCAGTGGAGTGTCTCCTACATCATTAGCGAAGTTTTTCCAGGCCAGATTCATTCCAGACACAAAAATCTTTTTCCCGTTGGGCAATGTGATACGTGAACCGGCAGGCATAGCCTGCAATGTTACTGCTCCAAGTATCACCAAGCCAAGCAGTCTGATTTTTTTTGATATCATTTGACCCCTCCCCCACATGTGAAATGATTTCTTTCAGATCCTGTTCAACAGCGATCTTCTTAATCACTCTTAAGTTCTTGATTCTAAAATCAGTTTGAATTTTCAGTATTATTCAGTTATTCAATATAATGTATATGAAATCACTGTCAACTTTTTTATAAGCAGCTATCGGCGATGTTCGAGTCTGAGTCGGTTTCCCAACAGTTGAATACCCATTGTGGATATCATTTTACCTCAGGACTGATGGATGAATCAACACCCCACCCGGCACAAACCCTATTGTGATTAATAAAACATACAGACCAGACAATAAGAAGCTGCATTTGCAATAGTGTTTAGCTCCTATTAAAAGAATAAATGACAAGCTATTTTCAATTAAAGTATAAAAATCAAGATCAATAATCCCATGGTTATATTTTTTTAATAAATATATGAATAATTGTTCATGTGATCACGTATTTTCTATATCCGATAACTTCAGAAAGGGCCTTTATTCATGTCTGAACACCACAACAATAATCAATCGATCTGCTCCTGCACTATCATCCATGAAGATGTTATTAATAACGTCAGAGAACAGCTTCCATCCAGCGAGGCCATTTTAGAGCTGGCCGACTTTTTTAAGATCCTGGCAGACAGTACCAGAATCCGTATCCTTTCTGCGCTCTCACATGCAGAGATGTGTGTTTGTGATATCAGTGCACTGCTCAATATGACCCAGTCCGCAGTATCTCATCAATTGCGTCTTCTCAAACAGTCCAGACTCGTCAAGAATCGCAAAAATGGAAAGATTGTCTATTACAGCCTTGATGATAAACATATAAAGGATGTTCTGTCGGTGGGTTTTGATCATCTGGGGGAAATAAAGTAAATGAAAACCAGATTTCGTCTTACCAATTTAGACTGTGCCAACTGTGCAGTGAAAATTGAGCAGCACCTCAGAAGTCTGCCAGGACTGCAGGACTCCACTGTAAATTTTGCCACCATGTGCCTGACTACCGACACCGATGATCTGAAAAGGTTGCGCAGAGAGATAAAATCAATAGAACCGGATGTAGATATAAAACCCTGGAGAACCGCTCAGTTTACGGCTGCGTCAGAACAGACTCTCAACCCTCTTCAGAACATTTCGATCATTTCGGTTTCCATACTGCTATTGACTATTCTGCTTCTTTTTGAGAACCGGTTACATGAAGCACATCTGGGAACTCTGGAATATGTCATTGCCGGGGTTGCTTATCTGTTAAGTGGATGGAACGTTCTTAAGAGTGCATTTAGAACAATCATGGACAGGCAATGGTTCAATGAACATGTACTGATGACAATTGCCACTATGGGCGCATTTGCCATTCATGCTCTGGAAGAGGCAGTGGGAGTAATGGTTTTCTATCAGATCGGAGAATTGCTTCAGAATATGGCGGTGTCAAAATCCAGAACTTCAATAAGTGCGCTTCTGGAGATCAGGCCGGATTATGCCAATTTACGAACCGGTTCAGAAACAAAGCGTGTCTCACCCGAATCAGTAAATGCAGGTGATATAATCGTTATCAGAGCCGGTGAAAAAATCCCGCTTGACGGAGAAGTTATCGACGGCACATCCCAGATCAATACATCAGTACTCACCGGAGAATCGGTTCCACAGGTGGTCAGGTCCGGAGATAAAGTGCTTGCCGGTGAACTGGCTATGACCGGCATGTTAACGGTAAAGGTAACCAGATCTTTTTCAGAATCATCTGTTACCAAGATTCTGGACCTGGTGGAGAATGCAGCCGGTAAAAAGGCTAAAACAGAGCAGTTTATGACCCGGTTTTCCCGCTATTACACGCCAGCAGTAGTTATTCTGGCATCGATTATTGCAGTCGTTCCACCACTTCTGATTCCTGATCAATCCTTTACCGTATGGGTCTACAGAGCCCTGGTATTACTGGTGATCTCCTGTCCATGCGCACTTATTGTTTCAATACCTTTAGGATATTTCGGGGGTATTGGGGGAGCTTCACGACAAGGGATACTGGTGAAAGGATCCAACTTTCTGGATGCGCTTTCCAGAATCAAGAGTGTTGTCTTTGACAAAACAGGTACTCTGACCAAAGGAGTATTTAAGGTCAGAAACATTGTGCCTTCAGAAAACTACGATGAAAATGAAGTCCTCAGGTGCGCAGCGATTGCCGAGTACAATTCCAATCATCCCATAGCCAAATCGATTGTCCAGGCATTTACAGAAAGAGGCGGATCATTCGATGATTTCAGGATTTCCGAGCATCATGAGATTTCCGGGTATGGGGTCAAGTCGGTATGTGGTAATCAGACCATTACTGCCGGAAACGATGCATTACTGCATATGCAGAACATCGCTCATCCGGTGTGTGAAACGGAAGGTTCGGTAGTACATGTAAGCAATAACGGAAATTACATGGGTTATATTTACATCGGTGATGAACTGAAGGAAGATGCTTTGTTGACCATCAAGTCGCTACGCGATGCCGGAATAAAGGATATATCCATGCTGACCGGAGATAATTTCAAAGCAGCATCCGAGGTTGCTTCAAAACTTACTTTGGATCGTTTTTTTTCATCCCTGCTTCCTGAGCAAAAAGTTTCTCAATTCGAGAAAATTCTTAATGAGAAAGATCATGATGGGTTAGTTGCTTTTGTGGGTGATGGAATAAATGATGCACCGGTAATTGCCCGTGCAGATGTAGGAATCGCGATGGGGGCTTTGGGTTCAGATGCAGCAATCGAAACCGCAGATGTTGTACTTATGACCGATGATCCTTCAAAAATAGTGCAGGCGGTACATATTGGAAAACATACCAGATCCATTATTCTTCAGAATATTATTATGGCCTTAGGAATAAAGCTGATTTTTGTAGGGCTTGGAAGTATGGGTCTGGCAGGTATGTGGGAAGCGGTTTTTGCAGATATGGGAGTGGCAGTTCTGGCTGTACTTAACTCATCGAGAGCATTGAATGTGAGCAGATTATAGTTTAACTACCCAGCCAGCCATCCAACCTGATTGCCGTTGCATCTGTTATCTCTTTTTTTCCTAATCTCACCTGTTCAGACTACATTAAGGCAATTCCCACCCGAACACCATTGCTCCTCTCCTTATAATAAAGAAGACTCTCTGCACTTCCATTAAAATACTCGACCATAAAAGATGGAACCCATTTCAGTTTCCTTCCCACCAGTGGATTATAATAGATTGAAAATGCAACACTGTTAATATCCGGACTATCCGATGAAAACCGCATGTCTATACTTGTACCCCATTTTGCAGCCCTGTCACCTGCTAAGCACCAGTATCCTATTTTTATCTGCGCATTACCTGTATATTTTCTGATATCAAAGTTGTTAGATGAAACATTGAATGCTTTCGATAAACTAAATACACAGTGATATTCAGTCTTGCCAAATTCTCCGATTTCCAGTATGCCGCTTATCTTATCCCATCCACGATAGTTTGCACCTGATTCCCAGTTTGATTCCCTTGAAACAGAGGCCTTTATTTTAGGAATGTAGAAGCTTTCGTTTCCGGTAAACCATTTCAGCATGTCCAGGCAGGCAGAGAGCTCGGGTCGATAGTTGTTATCCATAAAGGGCTTTCGAGGATCCTTCTCTTTCCAGAACGAATTCTGATTATAGACCAGATAGAGCCCGCTGCGGTCATCCTTGAGGGAAAATATCCGATAATAAAAACCGATGCGAAGTTTCAGGCGGCTTTTTCCATTGTAAGAAAGCGGAACATAACGATCTGAACTGCTGAAAACACACAACAGATAATTGGGTTCGCTGAAACCAAAACCAGGTTCATTCTGCTCTGAAAAACCCAAAGTTGACAACAAAGCCATTATCCAGAGTAACGTTTTTTTTGCACTCACAATAATCCTCCTGCCATTTTCCACCTGGCTAAGAGCCTGTCATCAGACACGTTGCGCAATTGTTATGCCGGCAGTCATTTTCGAAGAGACTTGTCCTATAATGAATCGTTTGATCGATCAACATTTTATCTGCTATTATGAAATACGACATCACCAAAGGTAGCATATAATGCATACCACAGAATGCTTGATTTGAGTGTGGTTCTGAATCAGAACAGATCCGGCAATGATGCAGGCTTTTTTACCGTATATGGTTAAACACAGGGAGAAAGAAGAAGGTGAATTTTTCTTCGGCTTGTTGTAAAAATCTCTATTATTTAGATAGCATCAGCGGGCTAAAGCAGAGGGTCGAACCTTATTAAAGGTCCGACCTTAACTTGCAGTATATCACTTTTCTTCAGGAACGAAAAAGAAGATACCACTGGCATTTTTCTGAGTATTATTTAACAGTACAGAATGTCCGTTTTGGACATTTATTCTTTCGGGAATCAGACTTATTTTCTTTCCAAGAGCATTGTATAGCCCCCGTTGGCTCTGTATCCGAAATACCGAACTGCCAGTCCTGTCAAATCGGGGATTTTGCAAAACATTTGTATATTCGTCCTCGGTAGTCATTACAACATGAACATCCGCTCTCCCGCCAGGACTCTGATATGCCTCAACATTGAACGATACTTCATAAAAACTACCGATTTGCATACCAGCTTTTTCCCAGGCTTTAAAGTGGTTTCCGCAGAAAATAACCCCCTCGGTTCGTTTGCTTTGCCTTACACTCCAATACTGCTGGAATGTGGTGTTACCTCTAATAGAAGGACCGGTTCTGGAGTTTTGATAGATGTCGTAGGTTCCACCGTCCGTCTCGACAGTACCCTTTTTGCCAAAATTCCCGGGTGGTCTCCAAGTTCCCCAGCATTCTATTATGTAATATTCCACCAGTGGATTTTCAAACCATCCATAAATGCTGAGGTAAGAGTTACCCTGTGGTTGGTAATCAGCAGTATAGACTACCACCTGCTGCTTGGAACCGGGACGGATCCCCTTTCGAAACAGGATATTGTTGACCTGTCCCCACTGACAGCTAAAATCGCCCCCCTCCTTGAGAGTCATGGTACCAGTTCCGTTATCCTTCCAGTATTCGACATGATATTCTCCCTGTCTTCCGGTCTGGTTTCCACTGATAACCGTACCAACTTGCAGTTGCCCTCCCCCCCATTGAGCGGTGGCAGTAAACAAGTGTGCCAGTACCACCAATAGCACTAAACTTAATCGCATAAACCCCCCTATATCAGTTATTATCTGGCTGTTCTGTTCAAGACTAATTCAGAAAAACAGGACATCTCTGTTTATTAATTCTGATTAATTCTTAAATAACACCATTAATAATGCCGAATTTACTGATATTTCTGATAATATATTAACTCAACAGTGAAAATTCCACCTTAAATTGAAATATTATCTGAAAATCTCCAAAAGTTCTACCAAGACTTCTACTACAAGCTTACCTTTTTTAGGTTATCTGGTCTGTGAAATGGTTCAATTGAAATCCACTACAAATATACCTAACCTGTTTTCAGGCTTCCAGTTTTTTGCTAAACCTACACCCGTCACCTCTTACCGCCTTTGTGCTCTTTTTGATCACCCATTCCAAAGCCGATTCCCCGGTCACAATCAATTATCAGATTATTCTCAACAATTATGTTTTCGCAACTGTTCCAGAAGTGTATTGCGTGTTCTGCGACTGAGCCGCCAGGGCTTCGAATGTTTTTAAAAACATTGTTTCGTACTATCCAGTCCTTTGAATGATGACAATCGATACCACCGGTATAGTAGTTTTCGGCGACACCTTTGGAAAATTCAAACAAACACCCTTCAACAAGTCCGCTGTCTGACATCTCACTTCCGGCTGGAACCTTAAGGATCTGCTCGTAGCTGTTACGGAGAACACAGTTAATGACCCGAAGCTTATGATTGTTTACATCGGTCTGAATACAGTGGTTAGCAACATCCTGAATGGTTATTCCTTGAATAGTAACATTATGAGCAGGAATCCAGAAGCCGTAATTAGCACCTCCAGACATTCCGCCCCCACTTACAATTACATTGTTTCTGTTATTAGAAAGACTTTTAATTACAATATCATTTGTCCTGATTTGAGCACCATACCCATTATTGATCGTATATGTTCCATCTTTCATCAGGATTGTATCACCTGGTGATGCGCTGTTTACTGCCTCCATCAGCTCAGAAAAATTTCCAACGGTAACCGTACTCGCTATCAGCAGTGTGCTGAAACAGAAAACAATAAGCAACATCTTTGAACTTATGTTTCTATCTTTTGATAAGCGCTTAATCATAATCATCACCTGGCATTTAAAGATATCCTTTGAGTAACCATTTTTGATCAATTTTGTAAAAGCTGACAGACTTTTGCTTTTAAAATTAGTATAATATCCTGATTTTACAAAGTTCAACTAAACGATGCAAAAGGATCGCTTTTCTGTGTTCTTTTACAGGCACATTAATAAAAGGCAGCAGAACGGAAGAGAAAAAAAATCCGGGAAGTAGAAAAGTTCAGTTCAGGAATCAATTTTTCCCAGAAACCTGAGTAGCCCATCCAAAATCGTTAAAGGATGAGGGGGGCAGCCGGGAATAAAAAGATCTACCGGTAAAATCTCGGTTAGGCCATCACAACACTCCTGGTGACCAGCAAAGATTCCACCCGAAATGGCGCAGGTCCCAACAGCAATCACGATTTTTGGATCAGGAACAGCCTGATAGGTTTTCTCTAGTGCAAGTTTCATGTTTTTGGTAACCGGGCCGGTTACCAGGATTCCGTCCGCATGGCGCGGAGAAGCAACAAATTGTATTCCGAAGCGTCCCAGATCCCATCCCACAGTATTCAATACATTTACGTCCGCTTCACAGGAATTACACCCGCCGGCACTTACCTGACGCAGTTTCAGTGATCGTCCGAAAAGTTTTCTGATACTGTCCTGAAGAGCAGTTACCAAAAGCAGTTCCTTCTGATCAGAGGATACTGTAAGGTTCTGACGATTGTTGAAAGATAACCGGTAATCGCTGGTGAATGTTATGGCATGGTCAGTACAAGAGTCTGTGCAATCGGTACAGAAGAGGCATTTTCCAAGATCTATTGTAACATTCTCTTTTACTTCGATAGCATCGGTGGGGCAATTCCGGGCACATTTTTTACAGAGATTACATTTTGCATTTTCGATGCAGGGTCTTCCTCTGAACCGCTCGGGCATGGCAGGAGGTGGCGCATCAGGATACTTGATGGTCCTGTGTTTCTGCTGCAGTCTTGCTAATATCTCTTTTATCATGAATCAAATTCCTTTACCGTCTTGCCTCTTGTTCCAGGTTTACAGATCGTGTCCGCAATAGGATAAATTGAAACTTTTATTGCACAGGGGGAAATCGGAGATCTGTTGATTACGTAAAGCAAGGGCCAGTCCGGTCCAGTTATGAAAAGACGGGTCCACAATTTTATAACGTGCAAGATGGCCGTTCTCATCGGTAATAGCCGTATGACAGATCTCTCCCCGCCATCCCTCGGTGAGTGAAACCACCATCCGATGAGGTTTTAAAATTCCGCAATTTACATGGATCTTTCCATCCGGAAGATTTCCAAGCTGCTCTCTGACAAACTGCAAAGAATACTGTATCTCCAGCCAGCGTACATAAGCTCTGGCAAAGACATCACCCGATTTGCAGGTTGCAACCGGGATATGGGAGAAACAGAAAATACCGCTGGAGTGATCCTGTCTGATATCACGCATCAATCCGCAAGCCCTGGCAGATGGGCCCACAAGTCCGAGTTCAACTGCGTTTTCGGTGGTAAGAGTGCCTGTATTTTCAAACCTGGCCATAGCCGAGGGAGTATCCCACAAGAGATTTACTGCAACCGTGACATCTTTCTCTGCTGCATCCAGTCTGCGCAGAAGATCATCAATATGAGACTGCTGAAGATCAAAAGAAACACCACCGGCTCTTAAGAGTCCCCGCCCGAACCGGTTGCCGCACAGAACTGCTGTCATATTAAGAAATTCACCCCGGATTCGTCCACAGAAACTGGCAGTCGGCAGAAATCCTACATCCCCGGATAAGGCTCCCAGGTCACCTACATGGTTAGCCAGTCTTTCAAGTTCCAGGGCAACACCGCGAATCGCCAGAGCACGTGCGCTCTGCTGAGATCCACTCAGAGACTCGATTATTTGACAAAAGCTGGAACCGTGTGCTATCGCCGAATCACCTGCTGTGTTTTCAGCATAATGAATGCTTCGTTTGCCATATTCTCCCTGCAAGGCTCTCTCTATGCCACGATGCTGGTATCCAAGAGCAATTTCCAAATGATAAACCTCTTCACCATGACATTGAAAACGGAAATGCCCTGGCTCGATTATTCCGGCATGTACTGGACCTACTGCAACTTCATGCACCTGTTCACCTTCAATTTTATAGAAATCTCCTACTGCCGGAAGAATCTGCCGAGTTGAAGGTTGTTCGCTTGTCCAGTACTGATTATAGCGCACAGGTTTAAGCCATGGATGATTGACCGGTTTTAAACCGTATTGCTCAGCAATTTCTCTCTCAAACAGGTGCATCTGCGGGCATTGAGGAGTCAACGAGAGAAACTCATTTCCCTGGATTTCGGTGCTGCTTATTTTAAGCGAATTCTCAGTATCATCAGCCAACACCACATAGAGCCTGAGAGCCTTTGACTTGTTTCCAGGAACTCCGAAATAAGAGGAAACGCGTAATCCCTCCGAAACATTGGAAAGAATCAGTTGATTGAAATCTTCCCCGGATAGTACCGGTATCTCCTCAAGAGTCAGTGCTGACCCGTTATATGTTTTTACAAATAGTGATCCGGTCTTTCTTTCTGTTACAGATACACTCATGGTTGACCTCCCAAAAAATGGACTGCATCATTAAGCAACCCGGATAAGGGAACTGGTATATATACTCCCAGTATAAACACAAGGACCATCAATCCGATGATTGGTCCGCAGGAGGCAATAGTGTCACGAAAGATCATTTTCTCACGGTTTGGAACAGGTGAACTGCCCTGTAGTGCTTTAAGAATTGGTGCTCCCATACCTATGAAAACCAACAGAAGAAACATGAGGAACAATCCTGCTGTAATATATTTCTCTGCTTCGAAAGCTCCGTTAAGAATGGCGAATATACTGACAAATGGTGCAAACGGAGGTGAACCGGTAATTGCCAGAAAAGCAATTAGAAAAAGTGTTCCTGAGAATGGCAGCAAGCGTATGGCACCTCGTACCCGATCCACGTTTTTACTGCCAAATGCACGGTGAATATTTCCAACCGAGAGAAAAAGAACACCTTTTGTTAATCCATTGGATATAATATGTAACAAGGTTCCAAAAAGAGCCGGAGTACCTATTCCCAAACCTAATGTCACGATTCCCATGTGCTCTATACTCGAATATGCCAGCATCCGCTTCAGGTCACGCTGACCGACCATGAAAATTGCTGCTGTTGCCATGGAAATGAGTCCCATAAATACCAATGTCTTTGACATGTAAGCAAATTCACCGGCAGCATGACAGATGTGATAAACTCTCAGAAATGCCAGAAATGCGCAACTGGTGAGTCCACCGGCAAGAATAGCCCCAATTATTCCAGGTGACTCACCGTAAGAATCCGGCTTCCAGGTATGCATTGGTGCCAGTCCCATTTTTGTGCCATAACCGATAAACAGTAGAATGAATGAGAGGTGCAGCCATGTCTTGGAAAGATGTGGAGCGTTCTTCAGAAGAGTAACATAAGATAATGTGGCTTCTTTACCTCCATGCATGGAGGAGTAAGCCATGAAAAAAGTTCCCAGCAGTGCCAAAGCTATACCCACCGAACTTATCAGCAGGTATTTCCACATCGCTTCAATGCTCAACTGATTATGGTTAAAGTAGATCAGGGGTGCCGTAACCAGCGTGGTTGCTTCGATTGCCACCCACATCAGAGCCAGATGCTGTGACCAGGTTACCAGACTGACTGCTCCTGCAAAAGCTATCAGACAAGCACAGAACACTCGGTTATCTCTTTCTTTTCTGTATTGAAGGTATGAAACTGCATACAGAGAACAGAAAAGAAACAGGGTGTTTACCAACAGGAGTACAATTTTTCCGGGTGGATCCAATACCAGCCAGGAATTGGTGACAGCCAGTTCCGGCTTGACCAGAACCATAATGGTAAAGAAGAGCTGAGGCAGTGCGGTCAATGGAAGAAACAGAGGCCGCCATCGGTTTGATTTGAAAATGGCAGCAGCACCCGCCATAAGAAGTGGAAAAAAGATAAGCAGAAAGGCCATAACCTATTCCTTCAATGAGCTCAACATGCGTGTATCCATGGAGGAAAAAGACTTGTTTATTTTAGCTATAATGATACAACTGACAAAAATTGCTACAAACACATCGAGAAGAACGCCCATCTCGACCACCATGGGCATGGCACCTAATAACAGAATTCCAAAAATGTAGATACCATTTTCCAGAATCAGATAGCCAATTACCTGGGTCAGTGCTTTAAACCTGGTGGTCAGAAGGATAAAACCGGTAAGCATTGTGGCGATTGCTGCCGGAACTATCAGTTTATCATTGTGCTCAGGAACCAGAGGCATCTGACTGGTAAAAAGAAGTGCAAAGGTGGTGGCGATTGCTCCCAGGATCAGCGATGGCATTATGCCTATCAGCGGCTCTACTTCTTTTTTAATCTGGACATTACGTAATGCACGAGACATCATGTTTGGTATTAGAATGCCTTTTATCACAATTGCGGTCAAGGATGCCAACAGAAGCCAAATATTCAGATGAGAGTGCACCAATAAAGGAAGAAAACCCAGCAGTACTCCCTGAATGGCAACCGTGTGAATTATTGATTGTATACGGCTTGATCCAAGAGAAAAGAAATTGAGAACCAGTATCAATACCAGAAGTGTATTTATTATGTTGGTCATGATTATCACCTGAATAAAAGAACAAATCCAAAAGCACAGAAAAGCAGTGCACTTATTAACAGATAAGGCACATGGTTCATCTGCAGTCTGGCCATTATCGATTCTATGACACCTATTACAAAAGCCAATCCCAGCATCTCACATATAAACAGAGGCCAGTTTATCCACGCTGTTCCAATCTGAAATGGGAAAATTATATGTAAAAGAACTGTGCCAAGGATGAACAGCTTGAGTGCAGAAGCATAGCTTATTATACCAAAGAGCGGGCCGCTGTGATCCAGTACCATTGCTTCATGAATCATAGTGAGTTCAAGATGCGTAGTGGGATCATCCACCGGTATTCTGCAGCTTTCAGCCAGCATGACAATAAACAGTCCGATTGCTATCAGAACCAGCGGTGCAGCGATATCAACTGACAACTCGTTGAAGGGGCTGTGAAGCATGGTGGTTAAAGAAAAAGAACTTGACATTTTAACCAGTACCGAAAAAGCGAAAAAAAGAGCAGGCTCGGAAAGTATGGCAAATGTAACTTCCCTGGCTGACCCCATTCCTTCAAATGATGAACCGGTATCCAGAGCTGCTGCAGTGGTGAAAAAACGGGAAAGCCCAAACAGATATGCGAAAAGGATCAGATCACCGGTAAAGGAAACCGGTGCATTGAACCGTCCCATGGGAACCAGCAAACCGGCAATGAACATGGTTGTCAACGTAACTATTGGACCGATACGAAAGATCCAGGTGGTAGTGGTGCTGAAAACCATCCCTTTACGCAACAGTTTAATTATGTCATAGTATGGCTGCAGTAAAGGCATTCCCGAGCGGCCACCAAACCAGGCTTTGGTCTTATTGATAACACCGAAGAGAAGCGGTGGCATAAGAATCAATAGAAGCAGATGAAATATAATCAATTAATATCTCCCGGATTCCTGCGTATCAATGTTTAAACCAGTGATAAATCAGCTCTTTAAATGGCATCTGAATGCAGATCATCAGAAACAGGGTAATTAATATGTACAGTATGTAATGCTGTATCAGTCCGTGCTGAAACCGATGAAACCACCCGCAGAACCGTCTGAACATATTGCTTACCGGAACAAGTAATCTATCAAGAACTATTTCGTCGATATGACTTTCCATTTTCTGAGCTTTCGGGAAGTATTCTTTCAACTGAGGGTTGTGCTCGTGAGGACGAAGAATCCAACTGAAAAGCATGACAATCGATTGAGCAAATGATGAAGCCGTGTACTGCATTCTGCTATCCGGTTTTGCATAACCGCAATCCCAGGTGCCTGCACTCTGTACTTTCTTTTTACCGCAAAGAATAACCAGACTGATTATCAGAACACCAGCAATCAGGGCAATCGAAAGGATACTGATTTTAAGTAAAGGAGCGACCGAATCGGGACTGATGCTTCCTAATTGCATGGCCGGATTCCAGATAGCAACTGCTTTTGAAATAGTGTCAGTGAAAAGCATTGGTGCTATTCCAATAAGAATGCAAAGCCCTGCAAGAATAAACTTAGGTACTGTCATGAAGAAAGGAGATTCATGGCAGGCATCAGAACAGTTTGATCGGGGTGAACCCAGAAATACAGCTCCATATACCTTCACAAAACAGGCTGTTGCAAGAGCACCGATAGCTGCCAGCACAGGAGCACCGAATGCAACTGCCAACCCCTCAGGACCATTTGCCACTATACGGAAGAACCCCAGGTAAATAAACAGTTCACTTATGAAGCCGTTAAGGGGCGGCAAACCGCAGATGGCGACAGCACCGATCAGAAACATTGCTGCTGTAAGGGGCATCGATTTGGCAAGTCCTCCCAGCAGATCAATCTGACGGGTTTGGGTACTGTGAACAACAGAACCTGCACACAGGAAAAGAAGTGACTTGAAAAAACAGTGGTTCCATACATGTAATAAACAACCGGACATCCCTAATACGACTAAAACCGGTTTATCATAGGACTTTCCCACTAAGGCTATCCCCAGACCCATAAGAATGATGCCGATATTCTCTATACTGTGATAAGCAAGAAGCCGCTTGAGATCATGTTGTCCGATAGCAAAAAGAACACCGGCCAGCCCGCTAATAAGACCCAGCACAATTATTATGCTTCCCCACGCACGAGGGATCTCTGGAAATAAGGAGAGCCATCTTACAAGACCATAAATACCCATTTTGAGTACAACGCCCGAAAGTATAGCTGATACATGACTGGGAGCAGTTGCATGTGCGGCTGGTAACCAGAAATGAAAAGGCATTATTCCGGCTTTTAGGCCAAACCCCAGGATTGCAAGGAAGAAGAAAACATTCGTCATTGTAAGACTGAGAGTGTTTGCGGAAATGGGCTGTAAAGCAAAAGAGCCACTTTTCCAGCGCCATAATGAGAAAAGGGCCAGAAGTGACAACGTTCCCAAATGAGTTGAAATCAGATAGATCCATCCAGCTTTTCGATTTTCCAAATGATTATCTTCTGTAGTAACCAGGAAAAAGGCCGAAAGCGCCATCAGTTCCCATCCTAGCAGAAAAGCCATCGCGTGTCTGCTGATAAGCAGTAGTGCCATCCCTCCAACCATCAATCCCCAGAACAGAATCAGTTTTTTGGAATTCGATGGATGCCGGTTTTGGGGCCAATATCCCAATCCATAAAGAGAACCGAGTCCGCCAATGAGAAATACCGGTACCAGGAAAAAAGCACTAAGGCCATCTATTCCGATTGTGCTGTTGCCCATTGAAGGCCAGGGAAACTTCAGAGTCGGATTTTCTGTGGACATAAAGGCTAACCCACTGCCCACAAGACCCAAAAGTGTGCTGCAGCACATGAATCCTGAAGCGATCTTCTGTCCCCATCTGGAAGAATTGGGAAGAAGGATTGTGGGAAGTCCACTTATCACTGCAAAAACCATTGCGGTGCAAATTAATATTAGAGACATAATTTTTAAATTCGGGTTTAAATGTGTGTTACCCTTACGGATTTAACGGCGAAAAAAGCTGCGGTGTCCTATTATCCAGAGATCTGCCTTTTTGGTAGGTAATGGGAGGATAAATGCAAAAACAAGTTTAAATTGCTTCATAGCTTTTCGCCAAACATTATTTATCAGGGGTATTAAAATAAATTGCCGGTAATACTTTATGCAATTAATGTAGAAAAACGGTTGAGATTCATGTAAGACACCAGAAAGTGTAACCAGCAGGAAAATCATAGTCGAAGACCAGTAAAATAAAATCTAGTGGTATCAATACGAAAATGTCACAGCAAATTGAGAGCAGTTCGATAAGTTGCATGATTGCCGATTCATCGGTTTGAGAGTAAGCTAAAAAGTTGCATGATACCTATTCATGGGCTTGAGAGTAAGCCAAAAAGTTGCATGATATCGATTAATCCCCGCAATTGTTACCAAACAAGAAATTACCTACCCTTCAGGTACCTGAATACATACCTAATATTTTTTTTGCCCTGAGTTTATCTGCCAGATAGGGTCCAAATATTTTGCAGACTGGTCACAAATCAGCTTTTTTGTTACCATGCAAAAAATTTGATTACATTCAAGCGAATGAATTGGTACCAAATTTTTTGTTAGGTGCCGTTTTAGCTGATGAATGACTATCAAACTTTTGTGGGCTTACTCTTCAGTGAAAAAACAGATATCATACAAAATATTTGTCAATTTACTATAAGAAACTGGCTGATTATAGGGTGGAAATGATGATAACTCCTCCAATTTGAAGTAGTTGTTTTTTCCACAGCCTCTTCAGTGGGTTTAGAATTTTTGATACCAGCCTTGGCTAACTAATCAGTTATCGAAAATTCAAATCACAATCTCTGTTTAAAAAAAAATTCCAGGAACAAATTTTGATATCTTTTTCTAAGCGAATAAAATACGAATAGGCAGAAAGAGTCATAATTACCTATGGAAAAGATGCCCGAAGCGCTGGCAGAAAACTATATCCTTCTTTTCCTTCTTCAGTTTTTCCTTCTTTTAGTCTTTTCCCGGTTGATGGATTTGCTTTTTACCAAAATCCGCCAACCCACTGTTACCGGCGATGTATTAGTGGGGGTGATTCTGGGCCCAAGCATTCTGGGCCGTTTCTGGCCATCGGTTTATCAGAAAATATTCCCTTCGGATCCTTTGCAGGTTGCTATGCTGGATACGGTCGCATGGATTGGAATATTCTTCCTGCTTTTAGTAACCGGGCTTGAGGTTAATTTTTCCCGTGTGTGGAAACATCGGGGGAAAGCAGCCTGGATCGCCATATCTGATATTGTGATTCCAATCCTATTTTCAGCTATCATACTTTTTTTTCTGCCTTCGCGTTATTTAATCAATCCAGAGCAGAGATTCCTTTTTGTTTTCTTTATCAGTACCATAATGACTATCTCTGCCATGCCGGTGTCTATCAGAGTAATGCACGATCTCAAGCTTCTCCGGACTGATTTGGGTTTTCTCACCATCTCAGCATTGTCAATCAATGATATTGCCGGATGGATCGTTTTCACTATCATATTGGGGATGTTTGCACATGGTAGCCCGGACTTGTCTTTTGTGCTATGGCTGGTGATCTCTACCGCTATTTTCTTGTTTCTGGCGACCACAGCAGGGAAAAAACTTATCGGCAAAATTCTATCGTTAATTCAGAGGAAATCCATAGAAGCTTCCGGCCCTGCCCTGTCGGTGGTGTTATCGGCGGGCTTGCTCTTTGGAACCATAACCCAGCAAATCGGAATTCATGGCCTGTTTGGATTCTTTGTTGCAGGACTGGTGGCTGGTGAAGCTGTTGATTTACCTGAGAAAACCCGATTCACCATAGATCAATTTGTCAGCTCTGTTTTTATTCCCATATTTTTTGCCAATATCGGTTTAAAAATCGATCTGTTTAAAAGCTTTGATTTTTTTCTGGTGATTTTGTTTGTCGTAATGGGAATTACTGCACGTTTTCTGGGGGCTTATATAGGAGTTAAAATAGCCAGAATTCCTAAAGCTCAACATTGGCCAATATCTGCTTTGCACACTCCAGGGGGTGAGATGCATATAGTGGTAGGGACCATTGCCCTGGATCTACAGTTAATAAATGAGATGGTTTTCGTGGCAATAATAGTTTCGGCAATAGTATCCACTCTGACTCTGGGACCGGCGCTTTCACTTATGATAAAACGGATAGTTCCTTCAAAGACAGTTCAGATTCCACCTGAAGCGGTTCTGGAGATAACCGATAAGAGCAAATTGGAAGCGATTAAGAGCCTCAGCGAATCTGCAGCAAAAATAGTTGGTATCAGTGCTGATGCTATTTACCAGCGTGCTAAAAATCGGGAAGAGGGAATGAGTACCGGCATGGAAAAGTGTATTGCAATTCCTCATGCCCGCATCACCGATTTGAAGAAATCAGCGGTAATTTTCGGTCGATCCAAGAAAGGTATCGAATGGAACACTCCTGATGGGCTTCCTGCAAAACTGATCTTTTTGATAGTAACCCCTTTTGATCAGGCAGATACTCAACTTCAGATTTATCGTCAGTTGGTGAGTGTGCTCTTAAAAAAGGAGTATCGGGAAACCATAATAGCGACATCCAGTATACGGAGGGCAACCGAAACTCTCAATGAGGGATTGAGGCTTACGGCAATTGCAGGATGAGAATTTCAGACCACAATCCGAAATCCGAAATCAGAAATCAGAAGTGTATCTTCAAAATTACAGACTATGTCATCGAAATTACAGACTATGTCATCGAAATTATGGCCTAAGTCATCGAAATTACAGAATATATCTTCTGAAATAGTGTTTGGTTTGGAAAGCTCTGCATCTTTGCGTGAACCTATCCGAAATTTGGAGGAATAAGATTGTCTCACGCAAAGCCGCGAAGGTTCAAAGATTGGACGGAGTCTTAGTCTCACTCCGGTTCTTAAGTCCCCCATCGGGGGATTTAGGGGGCGGAAAATTTAGGGGCATAGGGGAAATTTCAAAATCCTGTGGGATGTTAGTGAGACGCTTTCATAAATATAACGGAAGCGTTCGCATTCTGACGTACATCTGTAGGAGGCTAGCTGAACTAATAAAGGGCGCATGCCTTACCAGAAGATTCCTCACGTACGTTCGGAATGATATTTTACATGCGCTCGGAGTAATATCTCAAATGCGTTCAGATTTAATCTCACGCTCGGAATGATATTTCCGTCTTTCCAATTTCTTCAGAGCTTGTAAGAAGAATGCCTTCCCCTGATCCAAAATCACAAGACACTCATCTTTACCCCGAACCGAAGCTGCCAGTTGGAGCCAGGAATCCGTTCCGGTGCAGGTAAATTGGAATTCTTTTCGTAAACCACAGTGTTATTACCCTGGACATTTTTTTTGGTTGTAAAACTCAGTTGCTCAAATGCCAGCTCACCATACAAAGTCAATAGATCGGAAAGGGGGAAATTCGCTCCTGCCAAACCTAAAAATCCCAGTTTAGGAGTGGTTTTAATTTTCCCTTCAATCGTTTCGGTAACAGACACATTGTCAATTTGAGTGGTGGATTTCTGTTCATATTTCCATGAGTTCCAGAAAAAACCTATACCTACACCTGTATACATGGTTATCAGTTCCAGAACTTCAAAGTGCGGTACAATCAATGCCTTTAATCCCCACAGACTGGACCTGAAAGTGGTGTTTATTTCCCTGATTGGAGTCTCCTGAAATGTTTTGAGTCTTGGAACATTGCCCGAAATTCCAATGCCTGCCTGCAGTGCAATGTTAGGCATCAGAAAATACTGTACACCCAGATCCAGTTTTAACCCACGCCCAAAATTGAAATAGGAGTCTTTCTCTTCGGTGGTGTCGACTCCGCCAGGGGCAAAATCGGTTTTAAATGATGAAAACAGTTTGCCACCACTTGGAAATCCAAAACCCACAGACCCAAAGACATTAAGCGTTTCATTATTCTGTGCTGCAACAAACGCGGACAAAACTAACAACCAGAAAACATTCTTTACTCTCATATTCAGTCCTTTCAAAGAGAGTTCAGTCAGCGGTAGACATTATAGTCGATTTCAGGGAAAATGTTGTTGTGTGATTCCAACAGAGAAACAAAATTTTCATCCACTCTATCTGAACAAATATCTTCATAAAGCCTGAGGAAATTGGCAATGTGTTCTTTTGTTCTCCTCACTGCATATTGAACCATGGTCCCATTTTTCATAATAAAAGCCCAGTCGCTCGATTCTGCCAGAAGAAGCTCGCGGGCCATCTGGTTAAGTGCACGTTTGATAATCCCCTCAGCCAGTGGTTTTGACCTGGCCAGCTCAACCATTCTCTCTTCCATTCGGTGAAGGTGTCTGTAGATCCAGTCATTGTTTTTATGCAACCAGACATCAGAGTAACCACCTTCACCCCAACTGGAAAAGGATGGCTCTGCAACCTGGTTTGAAGGATACAAAGAGAGGTAATCGGAAGGAGTGATCATCTGGATATTGTTCTGTTCGAATTCAATTTTTCTTATCAGAAAATTTAACCATTCCGGCCCTTCATACCACCAGTGGCCAAAAAGCTCTGCATCGTAAGGGGCGACAATTATAGGGGGACGGTCCATTATTGAATAAAGGTATTCGGCCTGTTTTTCCCGATTGAACATGAAATTGCCTGCATGCATTGCAGCAACCCGCATCGCATCATCTCTGTTATAAGGTAACTTGTCAGCGCTTTTATTGGTTATCCGGTAATACTTTATTCCAGTATTGATACGAATTCCAATGGGATCTATATAGGGAGCGATGTAATCCATATCCAGATCGAATCCTATATCCCTGTAGAAATCTCTGTATGCGGGATCCCCGGGATAACCTTCCTGCGAACTCCAAACCTGTCGCGAAGATTCTGCATCGCGACCGAAAGCTGCCACTGGTGCTCCTTTGCAATATACAGGTGCGAAAACTCCAAATTGAGGTTTGGGATCTGCAAAAAGAATCCCGTGTGTTTCTGCAAAGAAGTAACGGATTTTTGCTTCGGAAAGTATCATTTCCAGACCGGGATAAAAGCCACACTCCGGTAACCAGATACCTGCCGGATCTCTATCAAGGAACTTACGATAGGAATTAACAGCGGTAATGATTTGAGCACGCACAGCATTGGGATTAAGCTGCATGTTTGGCAAAAACCCATGAGTTGCGCCACAGGTAATTATCTCAAGGTGTCCTGAATCCTGAAATTTTTTGAAACCGCGCAGTACATCTCCTCCATAAACGTTCTCAAAGAGATTTCTGCACATTAAAAATCTGCCTAAATAGAACTGAGCTGTACTGTGAAATTCCGGCTGGTTGGCGGTGCGTTCGATCTCTTTTTCTGCAAGTTCGATCAGTTTGTTAATGTGGCGCAAATATCGCTCTTGAAGCAGTGAATCACTTAACATCGAACAGAGCGGAGGAGTGAGAGACATTGTGAGCCGAAAAGGAACTCCATCATCGATGAGGTTGTCAAAAAGGGATAACAGCGGCAGATAAGTCTCGGTCAGTGCCTCATAAAGCCAGTTCTCTTCCATCATGTAATCACATTCAGGATGCCGGACAAAAGGTAAATGTGCATGAAGAACCAGACACAGATAACCTTTAGGATTACTTTCGTATCTATTCATAGATAATATCCTTAGTTCCCTGGAGCAGATGATGCCCTGAGGTTAGTCATAGTCTCACAGAAAAAGTGACCAGATGAGAGACGCTTTCTTCTGGATTAATTTTCATAGGATGCTGAACCAAGATACTGCCTGTAATCTTTGGTGCATAACTTATAATCTAACTCCCCAATCGACTCTTTTGTTTTTTTCTCCTGGCTGCATTGCTCTTTATCATCAAAATACTCATTGGCATCGACCAGATCATCATTACAATAAAGAACAACTTCGGAGTCCTGGGAAAAAGTATCAATGATCTCATGAGATGCTAAAAGGATGTCATCTCCACTTTCACTCGCATGAACTATCTCCATGACATAAGAATCTTCTGTATCCGGAATCTCAATAACCATATCTCCAATTGTATTACTGATCAGATACTTAATATCCTCCTCAGGCTTAACAAAAGGAGAGACGTCATCACCATCATCCGACAGATCTGTCTGATGGTCATTTTCCAGAGAAGCCTTTTTTCTGATTCTAAGAAATAGATTCAGGTCAGTTTCTGCCTCTTTGATCTTTTGAGCCACATAATCGGGAGAGATTTCCCAATATGTAAACAAGAAATCGGGATTGATCGGGAGAGCACAGATATAGGATTCCTGATAATACTCCGGAATATCGGTGCTGAAACTGTATATAGGAGAATTTCTCTTAGTATCCTGACTATCACTTCCGGTTTCTGATTCGAGAAAATACTTTTTTTGTAGAGCCAATCTATGGGAATGAGACTTAAACTTATGCCTTCTACGCAACTGGTTTTTGTCTTTTCGGTAGAAATCCTTTGAAGCTACACCCCTGTGGATGGTTTTTTTTGGAGAATTTCTACCTGACTTTCTGGCCATTGTAAATCCGGAAAAGATGCAAAAAGAACCTGATACAAGAGATGTCAATAGTTGGTGTCAGTTGATTGATACCATTTTCGACCAGCGTTTATGCCTAACTGAATTTTAAAGAATTCCTCTTTGCTGTCTTTGTAAGAACTGTCCCATCTTTGTCCATATTCAAAGAAAATATCAAACAAACCTCCACCCTGTCGCAAAGGCAAACCAAGTCCCAATGTAATTCCGAACTCTGATGCAGTTGGTACAGGAAGTTGATTGAATCGGAATCCTGCCCGGTATTGCATGGTTTCATAATATTTGGGGGTAAGGAGATTTGGTGCTGGAATATACTGTGCTCCTATAGAAAAGCCAAATGCATTGTCTACTTCGATATCGCTCTTAGAGATATGTTTATTCCAGATTTCGGTTTCAAAATCTGCTGCACATAACCATTCTGGTGATATCTGATAAGAGAGGCCGAAACCGATGGATGGGGCAGGTCTCATAGTATAGCTATAGCTATTAGATCTTCCCTCCAGTGAATCACTTAAGACAGTGTTATTGATTTTTTGAACCACTCGGGCATCATTCTCAAAGAAGTATTGCCCAGACATCCCCAGGGTAAGGTTTTTAACAGGTACCTGAATGCCTCCAGAGAAGCTGTTCCCGGCAAATGACATAGAAGTGGAATCTAAAAGCTGACCAGGGAAAGTGCCACTCATCACTCTTAACTTTTCGGTGACAGGATTGAAATAGAATCGCTGGTAAGCGATACCAATTTTAGCAACTTTCATTATGTCGTATCCCCACCCTACACGCCATAGAGTTGAACTTCCTGTGCGGTACAAACCGACCTTGGCAGTGTCATTTTCTATCATATACTTTGAATTGGCATTTGTGGTCTGGGTAACAGAAAGGCCTAATGTACCCCATTTTTTTAGGGGAAAACAGAAAGAAAGCAGATGCGGATTGAATGCCAGATGATTGGTTTCTTTACCAGCTTCTTTAATATTGGTAAAATCAAGAGAGGCGTGCGCTGTAAATATTGCACTATTAATTGTTCCAAGGTTTGCCACGTTATCTGCCATGCCCAGATATTCATTGCGGACTCCAATACCGGCTCCCCCCATGGATAAAGACAAGCCAGTGCCGGTCTGCAAAGGAATGCCATAAGGGAAACGCAGCCCCAAAATTGATTGAGAATAAGCCGAAGCAACAGTTACCAGGCCGATTATTATAATGGAATAAAGAGAATACTTTCTTATCATGTCATTCATTCTATTCTAAAGTGGTTAAGATCGCTTTGAATTCCGGGTTGTTCCACAAAACTTCTTTCCATCTGTATTCTTTATCAGTAAGCTGCAGGTAGAGATAAACCGTTGATGGACGTGAAGATGATAATTTGTGGATTATGTCTTCCAGATTTCTGAGAATAAATGTATCTGACGGGTTACCGGTCGAATCTACAGAAACCGATTTTTCTACTCTTCTCAGAGTCTGCTCATGAAATGTGGAATTGTTGTCATATAATTTATCCGATAAGTAATAAAGCACATCGAGTTTCTTTGCTGCTTCATCATTACTGCTATCAAAAACTTCCTTATAAGCTTTCGGGGTTATTGAGAAACCAGCAGAAATAATCTGAGCCGACTTAATTGAGTCCAGGTTCTTCCACAAGTTGCTTATATCCAGCTTAAATACAGCAGTTCGCTGGGTGGCAAATGCTGAAACCGGTATTTTAGAAATTGAATCGATATTGTGATCGATTGCCACATAATTGGTGTATCTGGGAGTGATGCTGACTCTGATGGAGTCAAGATTTTTTCTGGCAAAGAATTTCATTGTAGGTTCGGTCGACAGATGTGCCACACTGTTGGAATCATCGCTAAAAAGATAGAACCGGAGGTAAGTCTTGAGTAAATTTTTGCAGGAATCAGTGGCACAGATTTTTAGTTGTTCTTTTATGCCGTAGATAAAATTTTCTATAGAATTCAGCATTGCAGTATCATGGTATGACCCATAATAATTAGTTGAGTCTTCGCTAAGATAAAGAGAGGTAATCGGGAATTGTCTGGCCAAAGGGGTACGTGAAACACTGTCTGCAGTAAAACATGCGTACAGATCCAATTTTTCTGGAATTCCAGCATTTTCACCGGTATCTCTGTAGGTATACACCTGCATACCGATGGAATCGAGTTTAAATGTGGAATTATCATCGATTTCAATTCCAAATTTGTTTAAAAAGTCCGCATTGGCTTCAAATTCAACAAATCCGGAAGCGGTTACATTGTTTTTGGTTCCCACTGAAATTGTCGATCTATGGATTCCGAAATCAGAGCCATTTTGGCCAGGAATACTAAATGCACTGACTACAATCATCGAATCCAAAGATATAAAATTCTGGTTCACATTGGTTAATGCGGGGTCAATATCCTGGATAATATCTTTCCCCAGACCGGTTGTTTCATCAAACCGTGAGCAGAAAAGTAGAAGGGTTAATGATAGCAGTATTGAAACTGAACAACTGATTTTTTTTAACATGACACCTGCCGAGGAATAACTGGTGGTTTAGGAAATATTTCTGGTACAGCGGATCAGCACCAGCATATAATTGTGAAAGAAAAAATAGAATCGCGATTTCAAAGAAGTCAAAAGATTCTGATCTTTATTTAATTTCTTCAAATTTATAGCAATTATTCAGCCGGAAACCACTCTTTGGGATTGTCTGAGCTTAAATATCTTAGTAGCTACTCAAGTATTGAAACCTTAACCAGATAAGCCTTAAAGAATAAGCAGTTTTTAACATTTCCGGTTTTTAGTTTAGATATTTTATTCTGATTTCTTCTGATTAGAGATTGTTTTGATATTAATTCCTATTTTTTTCAGATTTGGTATTATAGCGTTATTTTTTTGTCATCAGATACCTGAGTAGCTACAATAATTATATAATTATATAAATCGCCTTTTAGTTAAGCATACTCATTAAGTATTTTTCCCACAATATAAATTACAGGTATTAATGTAGTTTCAGCACGACAGGAATTTCAATGATTATTTAAATCTGAATCAGATGATTCAGGTTAAATCAGAACAGTTCCAGCATTAGTATAAGTTACTAAGAGTCATTTTTTCTGGTTTTTTATGCAAAACATAGCAAATAAACTGCCTTCCGAATGTAATATACTGATTGTTGATGATGAAGTGTTAATCAGTAACATGCTCAGAGATGTGCTGAAAACCAGGTATAAGGTAAGAACTTGTCAGAGTGGCAAAGAAGCGTTTGCACTGATCGATGCCATAGATTTCGATGTTATAGTCACTGATTTGAAACTTCCTGATATCTCCGGAATTGAAGTGCTCCGTTATGCCAAAACTAAGGATGAGTACACCGAAGTAATTGTAATAACCGGATTTGCCTCACTCGATTCTGCCACTTTGGCAATTAATCTGGGAGTGTATTCCTACCTCATGAAACCGCTGTCTCTTCCGGTTTTTATGATACAGGTCGAACGTGCCGTTGCCACCAGATTGTTTCATCTGAAAAGCCTCAGGCTTATGCAGCAGTCTGATATGATGGGACCGGAATCCAAAGGACACCTCTCTGATATCACCTCGCTTTATTTTTTCCTGCGCAAGCTCATGCTTTCACTGGAAGTCTCTGAGATAATGCGGATTACCCTGGAAGAGGTTAATCAGAAAACCGGTGCCAGACTTTCTGTTATTTGTGTAAATCTGCTGGGATTCTCCGAGCTTTTCTCCATGCCGGCTACAGGGGATTTGGATGAGAAACTGTTATGGAAACTGCTTTCCAGGGTTTATAAACAGGGTGAACAGCAAATCGATTGGAATAAATTTGCCAACAGAGAGATTCCCTTGTACCTGTTTAAAGGAAAACAAGGTGAGTCAATTGATACAGGCTCATTAGTGCCAGTGCATGTCCCCATGATGGTTACTGACCGGCCCATAGGAACTTTAACCGTCTTTTTTGAAGATTCTGCCACCTGCCCCAAGGATCAGAATCTTTTCCTCTATGTCTTTTCTTCTATAGTTTCCTCAATAGTGGAACATGGCTATTCTGCTTTGCTGGCCAGGCAGCAGGCTAAAACTGACAGCCTGACAGGTATTGCTAATCACCGGCTATTTCATCAGACTCTGGAGCGGGAGATCGCCCGTGCCAATCGAAAGAAAGGCAACTTCTCTTTAATCTTAATCGATATCGATGATTTTAAAAAGATAAATGACACTTACGGGCATCAGGTAGGTGATGCGGTGATAATTGATCTGACCAGACGCATCTCCGCTATTATCCGTACCGGTGATGTACTTGCACGCTATGGAGGAGAAGAGTTTGGAATTATTCTTCCGGATACCGATCTGTTCGGAGCCGAAACTTTAGCTGGCAGGGTTCTTACCTCAGTCTCATCCAGCCCTCTGATCTATTCTCAATTCAAGATCAGTTACACAGTGAGCATTGGATTTGTGGTTTACAATGGCTCTGAACCGGTAAAAAAAGATAAACTGATCGCTGTTGCTGATACTGCATTGTATGATTCGAAACGAAATGGTAAAAACAGAGTATCACTGGGTCATCTTGCGGTATGAAATTTTCTGATGGAATTATCTCACTGGTAACATACGGATACAGTACACTATTAACACTGATCCGCCTTACAGTTTTCCCTTTTCTTAAAAACATGGACCGCAAAAGAAATTGGGATCTTGCAGGACGCCTGAAAATACCCGCTGCCATAAGAGATTACCGCCATAAAAAAGTGGTTTGGGTTCACGCTGCATCGCTGGGGGAAGCAAAACTGCTATGCAAATTCTTGTCAATACTCGAAGAGCGCAACCCGGATGATATGTATGTAGTGACAGCGGTTACCAGAACCGGTGTCCAATATCTGGAAAAGAACTCACCGCATACCGTGTGTGCTATCGGTTTTTTCCCTTTAGACACAATCCCGCTTATGAAAAAAATCATCACTCATTATAATATCTCCCGGGTTTGGCTTCTGGAAACCGAACTGTGGCCATCAATGCTTTTGACGCTTAAGCATCTCTCAATACCGGTGGGTATAGTCAACGGTCGTATCGAAGAGAATTCATTTGTAAGATATCGCCGTTTCAGATTTCTTCTGAAATATTTTTTCGAAAACTTTGATACTGTAATGGTTCAGAATGAGACATATGCAGATCGGTTCAGGATGCTGGGGGTAAGAGATGAGTGCATTCATGTTACCGGAAATATTAAAGGTCATGTTATTATAAAGCGACCACAGTCTCATGACTGGATAAACATACGTCAGGGACTGGGATTGACAGAAGACGACCTGGTGATAAGTTGGGGATGTATTCATGCCGGAGAAGGTGTGGTAATTCGGCAATGCTATGATACATTGAAGAGCTATGGCATTAACTGTAAAATGATCATAGTGCCCAGATATCTTTACGAAGTTAAGGATCTGATCCGGGAGATCGGTGATGACCTGCTCCATCTTTACGACATCAACACCATGTGCAAATGGCAAATGTGTGTGATTGAAAAGATGGGAATCCTTGATGACATGTATCTGATTGCAGATGCAGCTATTATCGGTGGCACCTTCTCGGATATCGGCGGTCATAATGTCTGGGATGCAGCCCGTTTTGCAATTCCGGTATTTTTTGGACCTGACTATCGCACACAAGTTGATGGATGTGAAAAACTGATAAAAAACGGGGTGGGATTCAAAGCTCAGGATGGTGTGGAACTGGCTGAATTGATAATAGATGTAATGAAACGGGAGCCTGAAAGGTTTATACAGGCGCAGTTGCTTTTTATGGAAACGATCAATAAGAGTCAATCGGTGCTGGGGCAGTTATTACCATGATCTCTCATGTGCATTTTTTATGCGGTGATGAAACTGTGGGCAGAGAGCGGGCTAAATTGAGACTGATTAACAGTGTCAAAGAGCTTCACGGCAACATCACCACCGAAAGCTTCGATATGGAGACGGATGATTTCTTTGCATTTATGGAAAGCGTTCTTACTCCTTCACTTTTTCAGGACACACGTGTGTTTCAGATTCATCGTGCCCAGCGACTCAGTGATAATGAAGTAAAGAGCCTTAATCATCTGTTAGATGCTCCTCCACCTGACACATACATTATCATAGAAATCGATGAGGAGAAAAAAGGGAAAGCGGATTATAAGGCCGTTAAGAGATTTAAAATCGAAAAAAGGTGCGAGTCTAAAGAAAGTGATTATGTCTTTCTGGAGTTCCCCAAACCAGCCGAATACCGGATCGGGGCCTGGCTGGTTGAACAGTTGCCCCGGCTTTTCAAGAGATCTATTTCAAAAGCGGATGCAGACTTTTTAGTTGACCTGGTTGGTAATGACCTGAACATACTTTACTCAGAATTGCAGAAAATAGATACTCATCTATCTGCAGGAGAACCAGTCGATCGTCAGATAATCGAAAAGATCGTTGGCGCTTCCCGACAGATGACTGCTTTTGAACTGGCCACAGCCCTTGCTCAACGGCAGTTTCCCCGGGTTTTGCAGATAATAGATTCGCTCTTTAGCACCAGTGCCTTCGCACCTGCGATCGTATCTGCCATTTACAGACATTTCTGGGCCATGTTTCGAATCCGATGCTTTGGCAGTGCCAATCCTCAGATAATAAAACGATTCGAAAATGCAAAGGGATTTAACAACCCCGATCAGAACGAATGCGGTTATGCCATAGGGAGGGCTGCCGGGCTTCTGGGGAATGGTGAACAGAGAAAAGTATACCCGGTAATTATCGCATCCGGGATCGTATCACAAGCCAGAAAATTCACCGATCAGGAACTTAAGCTGATTTTCAAGTGGCTTCTGGAATTTGATTATGGGATAAAAACCGGAAAAATTGAAGGATCACAACAGGATTTACAGATGCTTTGCTTTAGAATCACTAGAGTCACAGAACTGCTCAGGGATGGGATTGCAGGTTGAGATATTTTTTCAGAGTCGAATATGATGGAAGTAAATACGGAGGATGGCAGCGTCAGCCTAATGCAGTGACCATTCAGGAATTGCTGGAAAATGCATTTGAGACTGCATTACGGGTGCCGGTTTCCATTACCGGCGCTGGGCGCACTGATGCAGGAGTCCACGCAAAAGGGCAGGGTGCACATCTGGATGTTGAAAAACCTGTGGACATAAGGCGTTGTGAGTGTTCAATCAATGCACTTCTGCCCCGGGAAATCGCCATCTATAATTTACAGCAGGTTAATGACTCTTTTCATGCCCGTTATTCGGCTATCAGCCGTCGCTATGTATATCGGATGTGCACCAGGAAAAGACCTTTGAGCTTCCAAAGGGCATGGTTTTTATTCTATGGTGTGAATTGGGACCTGGTCAGAGACAATCTTCAATTTCTGGAAGGGACTCATGATTTCACCTCATTTTGCGCATCTGGAAGTGAAACACCTAACAATATTTGTACTATTAAAAAAGTTTCTCTGGAAGATGAACAAGGATTTATTCAATTTACTATTGAAGCCGACAGGTTTATCTATAAAATGGTAAGAACGATAGTCGGAACATTAATAGAAATCGGACGGGGAAAATTAAAATTATCCATAAAGGACATAATCGCCGCTAAAAATAGAGTGCTGGCAGGCGAAACAGCCCCCCCCTTCGGTCTGTTTCTGGAGAATGTTTTTTATCCGGGGATTATATGAAAAGAAATTCTGATGGCAAGATTGCGGTATACCTGCTTTTTCTTGTACTTGGTATCGGTTTTGGACTAATAGCCGGTGGAGAATTTATGCGCCGTTTATCAAACGGACAGTTTAATAGCCTCTTCGGTGCAAAGTCTCACAGTTCTGACACTCTTATCAATACCATCCCGGTTCAATCTTCTGATACTGTTCAATACACAAAAGGAGTTCAGGAAAATATTCTGGATACCAGGAGAAATGCTATCGTAAATGCCACCAGAAAAGTCGCTCCCTGTGTAGTTGGCATTGTGGTAACCCAGATTCAGGTTGTAAAGAACAACTATCAGACCAATGACTTCTTTGATTTCTTTTTCGGGCCTGAACTTATGCCCAGATATCGTGAAGTTGAAAGCATGGGATCCGGTTTTATTATCAGTAATGACGGAATGATTTTGACCAATTATCATGTTGTTCAGAATGCCGCAAAACTGTATGTGAATTTCTCCGATGGACGCAGGATAGAGGGGAAAATAGTTGGAGTTGACGAAAGATCGGATCTGGCAGTGATTTCTGTGAAAGGCAACGGGTTTAAATGCGTGCAATTTGGGAACTCCAGGGATGTCATGATTGGTGAATGGGCCATTGCTATCGGAAATCCTTTCCTTAATTTTATCAATGATGCTCATCCAACCGTTACTGTAGGTGTGGTCAGTGCTTTGAACCGGAATTTCGCACCCTCTGAAGGCGTTGTATATTATCAGGGTATGATCCAGACCGATGCAGCTATTAATCCCGGCAACAGCGGTGGGCCATTAGTAAATGCCCTGGGCGAAGTGATAGGTATCAATACATTTATCTTTACCGGCTCTAACTCCAACAAGGGTTCTATAGGAATCGGCTTTGCCATTCCCATCGAACGTGCACGAAGAGTGGCTGAGGAACTGATAACTTATGGGAAACGCCGTCAGGTCTGGACCGGCATCTCTGTGCAGGATCTTAACAGATCTATTGCCCTTGCTTTGGATTATGAGAGCACCGATGGAGTAGTGATTGTCAGTGTGCAACCGGGAAGTCCGGGTGAAAAGGCAGGCCTTAAACCCGGTGATATAATTAAAAAGATGGGTAACCGCATGATCCAGACGCATGCCGATATTGATGGCTTTTTTCTGGATTACTTCGTGGGTGACAGTGTGAATCTGGTTATTGTAAGAAAATCAAAACAAATGAAGATGAATTTGATACTAAAAGAATATGCCAAATAAAATTTATCAGATCGGAGAAAGGACAGATATATGGCGGTCCCTTTGAAAGAAAAAAGAATCTCAACATTGATAATTGTCGTGCTGATAGGAATTCTTATCGGTTCATACCTTAACAGCATCGTAAAAATGCTGCCTGGTGGAGAAAGTGTGGTCAAAACATTCTTTACCTATAGCATACCTTTCGGTGTCGGTGATTTCGTCAACAATAAGCCAATCCTTATTAATCTCCATGCTATCAGATTCCAGTTCGGATTCATGATAGAGTTCAGCTTGTTGTCGATTATCGGCATTTTTATCAGTTTATACTTTTTCCGCTGGTACAGATGAAAAAGGGAATATGAGATTTCGGATATGAGATTTCAGATTTCAAGAAACAGGAATTTCAGATTTAGAGGACAGGAGATTTGATTTTCGGATAAAAAGGGAAAGCACGAAATTCTAAATACGAAATTCCAAACAGGACAGAAAAAGATTAAATTTTAATCTGACTTTTTTGCTCTGTTTCGAATTTCGTATTTCGAATTTTGAATTTGGTATTTGAGATTGATTTATAAAGAAAGGATATAATTCCCATGAAATTCTTCGGTGTCACAATTGCCGAATTAGTAAAGCAGGTCCGGGCCGGAGAGTGTTCCTGTTGTGATCTGGTCGAGCGCTCGTTGAAGCTTATTGAAAACGAAGACAAAAGTATCAATTCTTTTGTTTCTGTAGAGCGGCAGAAAGCCATGGAACGGGCCCAGATTCTTGACAAACTGCCCGGGGAGAAGAAAGAGCAGATGCCACTGTTGGGAATTCCGGTGGCTGTCAAAGATAATATCTGTACCATGGGAATAAAAACCACCTGTGGTTCTCGTATGCTTCAGAACTTTATCCCACCCTACGATGCAGCAGTGGTGGAGATGCTCAATAATGCTGGTGCGGTGATTGTTGGCAAAACGAACATGGATGAATTTGCCATGGGTTCAAGCACTGAAACCTCCTTTTCAGGAATAACCCGCAATCCTGTGGATCCACAAAGGATTCCCGGAGGCTCTAGCGGAGGAAGTGCTGCTGCAGTGAGTGCCGGGTATGTGCCTGCAGCACTGGGATCGGATACTGGTGGCTCAATTCGTCAGCCCAGCAGCCATTGCGGTGTGGTTGGTCTTAAACCAACATACGGAAGAGTGTCCAGATATGGTTTGGTTGCCTTTGCTTCCTCACTTGATCAGATCGGTCCTGTTACTTCTGATGTCAGGGATGCCGGTCTGTTGCTCTCTGTACTTTCCGGAAAAGACAAACGTGACTCTACCTGTGCCGGCAAACCTTTTTCCGATGATCATTCCATTTACAACAAAGATATAAGGGGAATGCGGATCGGGCTTCCTGCAGAATACTTTGGTGAGGGTCTTTCCGATGCAGTACGCAAGCACCTGGATGAACTTCTGCAAAAGATGAAAAGCGCAGGCGCTCAGGCAATAGAGATCTCCCTGCCTCATGTTCAATATGCAATCGCCACCTATTACATTATCTGTACAGCAGAGGCATCCTCAAACCTTGCCCGATACGATGGAGTCAAGTATGGATTCAGGGAGATGTCCGCCAAAAATCTGATGGATATGTATACTGAAACCAGACAGAAAGGTTTTGGAGCTGAGGTGAAACGAAGAATCATGTTGGGAACCTATGTGCTCAGTTCCGGTTATTATGATGCTTATTATCTGAAAGCTGCAAAGGTGAGAACCCTTATTAAGAAGGATTTTGATGATGCCTTCCAGAAATGTGATGTGATAATGTCACCTGTAACTCCTGCTCCGGCTTTTAAAATCGGAGAAAAGACTGAAGACCCGCTACAGATGTATCTGACCGATATCTACACTGTATCTGCAAATCTTGCCGGAATTCCCGGTATCAGTGTACCATGTGCTTCTGTGGATGGGTTACCGGTTGGTGTGCAGTTTATGGCTCCGGCCTGGCAGGAAGAGAGAATACTTAAAGCCGGATATGCTGCTCACTGTATGGCTGAGAAATGATCTATAAAAAAGGTGCCAGTAAAAAAATTTTATTAAGCTGTTTCCTGGGCATTGCACTGATGATAATTACCGGGTGTGCATCCTCAATTCGCTATACCCGTGATATCAAGTCAAAAAGAAGCTACATTAAAAAAACGCAACCTTCTGAAAATACTTCAGTACGGTTTGATGAAATAATGATAGATAAAAAAGCCCTTGGCAACACTCGGGCAGATCCTCTGGAAGCGGCTGTGGCATCTTATATAGGTTCTCCATACAAGGCAGGAGGTATGTCCCGAAGAGGGTTTGATTGTTCAGGATTTGTCTGTAAAATTTTTAAAGAGGTTTTCAATATTGAACTCCCCCGTTCTTCCTCGCAAATGAAAAACTGCGGAAGGAGAATTACTCTCAGAAGTGCTTCTGCAGGTGATCTGGTTTTTTTTCGAAATCATAGAATCGGTCGGATAAACCATGTGGGAATTTATATGGGAGAAGGGCGTTTCGCTCACGCAAGCGTTAAACATGGGGTTACTTACAGTAACCTCAATGAGCCTTATTATCAGGAACGTCTGGCAATGATACGGAGGATTTTTAAATGAAAATAGCCTATGCCGGAGAACGTGGTGCGTTCGCCGAACTGGCAGCATTGGAATATTTCGGCAAGAAATGTCAATACACAGCGGTAAGTGATTTTGCAATGGTATTTGAATCAGTAGTGGACGGAAGCTGTGATTTCGGTGTTATTCCCATTGAAAATTCTCTGGCTGGTTCTATTCATCAGAATTATGACCTTCTGCTGGAAAGTGATACTAAAATTGTCGGTGAAATTCTTCTGAAAGTAGGGCATCACCTGATTGCCAATAAAAATGTAAAGCATAAAGACCTAAGAAGTGTTTTTTCTCATCCTCAGGCACTGGCTCAATGCAAGAATTACCTTCGCAAACATAAAGAGCTTCAGATAGTACCATTTTCAAATACCGCAGCGGCAGTCAAAAAAATCAAAGATGAAAAAATTGCAGATGCTGCCGCAATTGCTTCCATGCAGGCAGCAATCGATTTCAATATGGATATACTGGAATCAAATATTGAAGACCATAACTCCAATATCACCAGATTCCTTATCATCTCTGCCCGGGAGGATAATCCCCGGACCGATGTGAAAAATGTAAAAACTTCAATCGTATTTTCTACCAAGAACATTCCCGGAGCCCTCTTTAAATGCCTTGCAGTATTTGCCTTACGAGACATAAATCTTTATAAGATAGAATCCAGGCCCACTCACGGACAGGGATTTCAATACCTGTTTTATCTTGACCTGGAAGGTGACATGCGACTTGATTCAGTCAGAAACGCCATAGGTCATTTACAGGAACTCACCGTTCTTTATCGCTTTTTGGGTTCTTATGAGATAGGTAAACTGGTAGAGCCAAGTTATAACCGACGTTAGTCTGACTCTCCATTTCTGATACTGAAAAATGATCTATTATTTTGTTTCTCTTACCTGTTGGATTTCCCAAAACCTCAGCCTATAATTAAAGTATGGTGGTATAACCTTTTTAAAGGCTAAACTGATGTACTCATACTGTAAATTCTGCGGCTTAACGTTATTACTGCTGATAGTTGATACCTGGGCTGCAGTCCTTTTTCAGGATGATTTTGGCAACCCCGGTTATTCAGCCCAAAACTGGACACTTGTCAGCACCGATGGGAACAAACTTCAATTCGTAGATAGCAAAGCAACTATTATAAACAACGATGAAACCTACTCTGCTCTGGCTGTTCACAGCCTGAATGAAGAACTTTCTTCCTTTACAGTCTGTGCAAAAGTATCCTCTGAATTTCCAGGCTCAGGCCTGTATTTCTGTTTTGATGACATGCGTAATGGTTACCGGGGATATGCTGTTTTACTGGGTGATGACAGAATTTATATCTATAAGTTCTATCCTGAAAGTGTCAGTGTAATTGGAAGCCAGACAAGTGCATTCGTAAAACCTGTAGAGAACTACCTTAAGATAAGCAGATTTGATGATAAAATCAGAGTATTCTGCAATGGTTACTACATCTTCACTGTTGCAGATGATGAATTCCACAGCGGTGATTTTGCGCTTATCGTACCACCGGTCTCGGAAGCATTTTTCGATGATGTTCTTATTGAGAATCGCATTGCCGATACTTCACATTTTGAAACCTTTATCGATGACTTCCTGGAAAAGAATTTTTTTGGGTGGACCAGATATGGTAATGCCATAACCGATTATTTAAACAGCAATCTGCAAGTTCAGACCGGCAATTACCAGAAATTTTACAACTGTGTTGAGGTCCCATTGAACTCTTTTGCCATGAAAACAGTGGTACAATATAACCAGGGGGACAGTAGCTCCTTTTACGGCTTTTTTATAAAGAAAATGACTGAAAGTGATACCAATGATCATTTTTACCATTTTGCTGTTTCTGCAGATAAAAAATTTGTGATCAGCAGTAGCAGAGACAGTCTTCTGGAACCGGTTCCTATTAAGAATTCCACAAAAGTGACTGCACTTGATTACGACACGCTTGAGCTCATTAGAGACAACGATGTCTTCACTTTTATCGTAAATGGTACAAAGCTTGGAGAATGCTCAGAAATCAGTGGAGTAATAAACGGTGCAGGGCTATTTGTTTCTTCCAAATTGAACGTCGCATTTGATAAATTTCAAATCATGAATATAGGCCTACAGACATCAAATGGGAAAATCATCAAAAGAGATTCTGGAATACGGCTTGTGGAAAAAAGTCCCCTAAGGATTGATTTGTTAGGAAGATCTATTCCGCTTAAAGAGATAACATTACCCTCAAAAGGGTTTTTAGAAATAAAGAATGGTGGGAAGTGGGAAAAAAGAATCAGGGTAAGATAGTAAAAAAGGCTCCGCAAGTAACGGAACCTCACACTTATCTGTTTTTGCCCATGGCTTTAAGACACTTCATGCAGATTTTAATCTTTTTAGGTGTGCCATCCACAACCGCTTTTATTGTGCGGATATTAGGGTAAAAAATTCTCTTGCTTACGTTATGTGCATGAGAGATAGTATTTCCAGATTGTGGATGTTTACCGCATATTTCGCATGTTTTGGACATAATTCCTCCAGAGGATAAATCAAAAATGATGCACAAATATAAATCCGTGTGCCGATGATATACCAGCAAAATTTTATGGGAACGCCTTATCAGCTTAATTTTTTTCCAGTATCACTTTAAAATAATTTCTTTAGGAGTTGTTTTTTACCAGTCTGCCATAATTATATACTTATTTCAGGTGCAGACCATCGGCACGATTTATTGCACTACCAAGAAGTAATTTGCTATATTTAAAACATTTTCCAGGGCATATAGTAAATCGTAGCTGGATGATTACATGAGGTGAAACGGAAAGTATGGAAAGAACACAATTTCTCCCTGAGGAGGGGTCACTTGCGCTTTATCTTAAAGAGATCGGAAAAAACAGAAGCTTAACCGTTGAAGAAGAGGCGAAACTGGCGGTTAAAATTCGTAAGGGGGATCGTAGAGCGCTTGAGACGTTGGTTAAGGCTAACCTTAGATTTGTAGTCAGTGTCGCCAGAAACTATCAAAATCAGGGACTTCCTTTAAGCGATCTAATTAACGAAGGAAATCTGGGGCTTATTCGTGCAGCCAGACGTTTTGATGAGAAAAAAAATTTCAAATTCATCTCTTATGCGGTCTGGTGGATTCGCCAGGCTATACTGCAGGCCTTGGCTGAGCAGTCCCGCATTATTAAACTCCCCCTCAACAGAGTGGGAACTATTCACAAAATCGGAAAAATGCAAAGTAAGCTGGAGCAGAAATTCAGGCGCTTGCCTAATGTTGAAGAACTGGCTGCTGAACTCAACATCGATGAAAGTGAAGTGCAGGAAACCATAAAAATCGGTAACAGCCACATGTCTCTGGATGCTCCTTTGCAGCATGGCGAAGATTCCAGACTGATGGATATCCTGCAGGATGATGATCAGGTTCAACCAGATAATGGTTTGATGGAAGTCTCATTACAGGAAGAGATTACAAATACTCTGGAAACTCTGAGCGAACGCGAAAAAGAAGTAGTCCGATTGTATTTTGGTATCGGGGAAGAGACCTCTCATACTCTCGAAGAGATTGGACAGCGTTTCAATCTTACCAGAGAAAGAGCTCGCCAAATCAAAGAAAAGGCTTTAAGGCGGCTGAAGCACTCTTCCAGAAGCAAAAGACTTTTGGCTTTCCGTTCCTAAAGACCTTAGATGCCTCTAAAAAGAACTGGGCTTTAATTGCTTAAGTGATTATATTGTATTATATATAAGGTCACTTAAATGGAGCAGGTTTATGAAGAAATGGTATCTTATTCTTTTAGTAGCTTCTTTAATGAATCTGGCCGGTGCTTTTAATGCTTTTGGTTCTGAAAATAACGATTCTGTGAAAAAAGCACCCGTGCAAAAGGGTGCTTTTAAACCTCAACCATACTCCTCTAACCGCGATATGGCCTTTGTCTCTATCTGGGGCAGCCGGCCCGATGCTAAAAAACTGCAAGGCTTTCAAAAAGCAGTCCTTTTTAATGCTCGTGGTGAAGTGGTTACCAAAATTGACATGAGAAGTGATTCGATCTACTCTCTTGATAAGATGATTCAGGAGAACAAGACAAAAGGTCCACTCTTTGTCAAGATGTACCGTTAATATTTGCCTATTCTTTTCACACCCCCTCACATGGTGTGGCTGTCCTGTTTTTTTTTGCTGACATTTTATTATCATAATGTTATGATATTCTATTGTTTAGAGCAAACTGTCATTACCTGTGGTTTGTAAAAGTGAAATGGTATTATGATTGGCGTACATGTTATGATGTTAAACACACCGATGATAAACACTCAGACTCGTGATAAATTAAATTTCCGGAGACACTCTTAGAATGGATGATCATTGCCAAACATTGCTCGCTACAGTGCCAGGTATTGTATATGTTCTTGATAAGGAGGGGAAATTTACCTTTATAAGCGAGGTTATGCAATCCATACTGGGATACTCTCAAAACGACCTGCTGGGAACTCATTTTAGCACCATCATACATCCTGAAGACGTAAACATCGTCAGCCGTAAACATGTACTGCCCCGCTTTGCAGGTATTCCTACCGGAAGTGAAAAAGCTCCCAAACTATTCGATGAAAGAAGATCCAATGCCAGAAAAACATCCGAGCTGAGATTGCGGCTTCGCGCACGTTCAATGCAAAATGACGGATCGGATCAGATCCTGCTGTGTAAAGTAAATGCAGCCGGAAGATATAAATCCAGAAACGAAGGTAACATGGAATTCGATGGCACTATTGGAATAATCTATGATATCACCCTGGATCAATATGCTCCTGCTACTGTCAACATTCATAAAAGATATAATGTTCTTGATCTGTTATCACAGGCACTCTCCCATGCTTTCAGTAACGTGTTTACCGGAATTTATGGAAATCTGCAGTTAATAGAGATGCACCTCGAGGGTAAAGAAGAAGTCGTTTCCAATATTGATGCCATTAAAAACAGTGTGGAAAAAGCTTTAGTCCTGATAAACAAAATGAAAAAAACCATCTCCCATGTCACAGAAAATGAAAACAATTTAAGTGCACTTATTCAGCAGGTCGCAGACGAAGTCTTTTCAGAATCGAAACTGGAGTATAAGCTTATTGCCGAGTCGAATTTAAGAAATATGGAACCGGACCCTGATTATATAAGACACATATTAAGGTCTGTTTTTTATCACATACACAACAATATCGGTGATCCGGGGCGGTTGATCATAAACTTGTCTAATCTGCAGGATAATCATAACCTGCCCCGTTTTGATTGTCGGTACTTGAAAGTCCACATCATGCTTCCTCTATGTGGCTTGAGCGGTTATCAAAGTAGCTCCCCGTCTTATGAAGGATGCAATGATACACTTCAGAAAATTTCTACAATGGCCTTATCCTATACTCTGCTGAAAAAAACAGGTGCAGTACTGGAAACCGACAACTCTCTGACTCCTTCAATTACTTTGTATATCCCAGCAATTGAAGAACAATCAGCAGAAATGAGTTGACCCTGTCAGATCCGGTCTATACCCAAAACAGACTGCAATCTGCCCCTAATTTTCATAAACACCAGCATATTCCCGCAGTCTGTCAAAAACACTCTCATCAAATTTTTCTATGATCTTGACCGACAAAACATCGTATAGTTTTTCCAGTTGTTTCTTGATTTGCTCCAGTTGTTTATCATTTCTTACCAACAGATAAACTCTGCTTCTGGAGCCATCGCCTGTTTTGGCACAGAGAATCCCTTCCAAATTGAAACCTCTGCGGGAGAAAAGCCCCGTTATGTGAGACATGACTCCAGCATGGTTTTTTACAATCAATTCAATTAAAATATTTCTGCTCATGTATGTTATCCCTCTACGGATTCAATGTTAGCCGCACCAGGAGGAACTATTGGCATTACATTATGACTATAATCGATCGGGACATTTATCAGACACGACTTTGGTTCGTTAAGCGCTCTGGAAAGTATATGTACCGGCAAATTATAGTCTTCAAGATTATAACTGGTTATTCCGAATCCCTCTGCAATCGCGTTGAAATCCGGATTGGTGACAAAGCGTGATGCAATGTAGTTTTTATCATAGAAAAGTTCCTGCTGTTGACGAACCAGACCAAGGTGGCCGTTATTAAAAAGGATAATTGTCAGATTAAGGTTCAGATCTGCCAGAGTAGCCAGCTCCTGAATGTTCATCAGCAAAGAACCATCACCGGTGAAAAGTATGACTTTTCTTTCAGGATTGGCCAGTGCTGCGCCGATTGCTGCCGGCAGACCAAAACCCATGGTACCCAGTCCACCGGAGCTCAACAAGGTTCTGGGTCTGGAAAACGGATAGTATTGTGCAACCCACATCTGATGCTGCCCTACATCTGTGCAAACAATAGTATCAGAATCAACCAGAGCTGCTACACTTCTGATAAGATTGGCAGGACTGAACATATCATCAGAAATCTCTCTGGAGGGACACTTCTGCTTTATCTGCGCTATCTGATCCATCCAGTCCTTGCGCTCCTTTTTTTCAACATGGTTTAAAAGCAAGGACAGAATCTCTCTTATATCTCCGTGCAGTGCAAGATGCGGCTTTCTTATCTTACCAAATTCAGAATCGTCAATGTCAGCGTGTACTATTCTGGCACCAGGGCAGAATTCGCTTACTTTCCCCGTAGCCCGATCATCAAATCGTGTCCCGAATGCAAGAAGCAGATCGCAATTATGAAGTATCTCGTTTGTGGAGCGGGCCCCATGCATCCCTAACATTCCCAGATAATGGGGATCCCCAGATTTAAACACACCCATTCCCATGAGTGTGCAAACTGCCGGAACCGAACTGTAATGAGAAAGTCTTACAGCAAGCTCTGATGCATTCCCATGAATTATTCCTCCGCCAATGTAAAGAACAGGACGCCTGGCTTCAGAGAGCATTCTGGCAGCTTCCTTTATACCTGAAATGTCAGGTTTGATTGGAGGTATCTTTGATCCGGGTTGCGGCCAGGATGAAAACTCAATTTGTTGTTGCTGAACATCTTTAGGTACGTCAATGAGAACCGGACCTGGCCGCCCTGAGACCGCTATACGGAAGGCTTCCGGGATCACTTCCAGAAGTTCTGCTGCAGATCGGATCAGAAAATTATGCTTGGTAATCGGCATAGACATTCCATAAGTGTCTATCTCCTGAAAAGCATCGGTACCTATCAATCCGGATGAGACCTGCCCGGTTATGGCTATCACCGGTATGGAATCAAGCTTGGCATCGGCAATGGCAGTAAGGAGGTTAGTGGCACCAGGCCCTGAGGTGGCAAGGCAGACTGCCGCTTTTCCAGTCGAACGGGCAACTCCCTGAGCCATGAAACCTGCTCCCTGCTCATGCCTGGCAAGAATGTGTCTTAGTTTACTTTTATATATTGCATTATAAAGAGGCAGGTTTGCCCCTCCGGGGATACCGAAAACGGTATCGATTCCTTGTCTTTCGAGCAGATGGGTAATTAGCTCTGCTCCTGAATACTTCATAATTAATCCTCCTGGTTTAAATTAAAAAACCCCTGCTGGTTTCTCACCGGCAGGGGTTTTACTGTTTTTTGCTATACTATATTATAACCCTGACGGTGGAGAATGTATGTTCACCACGACTACTACTACTGCCACCACCACCATGGTGACCATAATCAGAGTTGTAAAAATGTTTTTGATTGTAAATTTCATTGAAATTCCAGTTCTCATGATTTTCTTTATCTGTATTTCGTTTCTTTAGTCCAGGTTACATACCGTTTCTTTTTATGCAAAAACACACAAATAAAAAGCCCCTGTCAGTCATTCACCGGCAGGGGCTTTTTACCATAGTAATAGATGAAAGCCCCTACGGTGTACACCGTACGACTACGCTCACCACTACTACTGTTGATGTCATGGATTTTTTCATATCAGGATAATAAATCATAAAACGGCGGGAAGCAAATGCTTTTTTTTAATAATCCTGAATTTTTAGGGAAAACCGCACCAGGATAAACTTCCCCAAACGACCAGCGGTGAAAATCAGCTATCTCATCGCCCTCTGGCTGAATCCGTCCCTTCGTACATCTCTATTAACCTTGGTCGTCGAGAGTAAAATAAAATGTTGCTCCTTTGTTGATTTCACTTTCTGCCCAGATTCTGCCGCCATGTCTTTCGATTACTCTTTCGACAATGGCCAGACCGATGCCTGTTCCCTGAAATTCCTGGTCAGAATGCAATCGTCTGAAAGGGGTGAAAAGCAATCCTGATCTTTTCATGTCAAATCCGGCTCCATTATCCTTAATGGAATAGATACTTTTCCCGTTTATAATTTGCCTATTGAACTCTATCCGTGCATCGGAAGTCTTTTCGGTAAATTTCCAGGCATTCCCTATTAAATTGGAAAGAGCGATCCGGATGAGGTTTTTATCAACATTTGCAGTAACATTGTCCTGAATGTTAATTTTGACAGACCGCTGTGGCTGGGATGCCTGCAATTCACTTATGATTGAAAAGGCTATTTGCGAAAGATTTGTCTGCTGCTTTTTCATCTCCTGACGACTGATTTTTGACAGATTAAGAATGTCATCGATAAGGGATTTCATCTGTGTGGCGCTGTGTTCTATTCTTTTAAGGTAATCATTTAAGGTGGCGTCCAGTTTCCCCTGGTATTCTTCCCTGATTAATCTTCCAAACCCCAGTAAAGTATTCAATGGTGCCTTAAGATCGTGCGAAACGGAATAGGAGAAGGATTCCAGGTCCTTATTGACTCTGGCGAGTTCATCAGCCCGCTCCCTGAGGGTTTGCTCTATCTGTTTTCGTATTGTGATATCACTTACCAGAGACATCACCAGAAGACCGTTGGGAGTATTTACAAAGCTTAAACTTATTTCGACCGGGAATTCGGTACCGTCTTTACGGAGTCCAAAAAGATCCATCCCGATTCCTATGGGACGCATCTTTGGTGCTTCGAAATATTGCAGCATCAGATTTTGATGATTTCCCCGGAATCGATGAGGAACCAGCAGATCATGGGGTTTGCCCAAAACTTCACTGGCGGAATATCCGAACATCTGTTCGGCGCGAGAGTTAACCAGCAGAATGTTTAGTGACTTATCGATGACAATGACCCCCTGAGCCAGGGACTCAAGAAGAGTGTGAATAGTGATATTTTCCTGAAAAAGAGAGCTGGCGAATTGAATCTGGTTTTGTTTGGTCAATTCGTTATTATTCTGTAGCTCTTTTTTGTTTTCTCTGCCTGGATCGCTTTCCATGGAAGATCCTCATAAAAAACGGCTCTCTTTTTTTCCGGTTAACTGAAAGCCGGTACAGGTAAGGAGTTTTCAGAAGATGGTGTGCAAAAAAAAGGCCAAGGATTACTGGGAAAAGGACAGAATATCCTGGCCCCAAAGTAGTCTATACAATTCTAAAGAATTCCACTACCGGCAAATAGGGCGCATGTTATCTGGAACCTTCACCGGTTTAATTTCAAAAGATATGCTGGAGGGTTTTCGAAATATGCAATTCTTGTAAAATGCTCTTCATTTTTCTGTATTGCTGGAACCAGATACAACTCCTCTGAACTGAAATCCAGATCTGCAGCTACCACATAATCAAACTTACGCGCCTTGAGATCATCGATCAGTGCCTTATCATCCTCAAGAAATTTATAAGAAGCTGCCCTGCGTTCTGCAAACAAGTAAAATAACGAGGGCTTTGATACCATAGATTATTAAGGCAAGAAGAAGGAGGCCTGTAATCCATTCATGGGCAAAATAATTCTTCCCATAATCCACAGGTATAGAAGGAAACAGTGCATAAGGAATTTCCCTGGTAATGTAGCGCATGGTGTTATTTATGAAACGGATGACAAAATCAACAATTCCTGCATTTCCCAGTTCCGGTCTGTATACATTAATTTGAAATAACTGGTAAAGATAGGAATTGCCTCCCATTCTTTGCCCGCGAATAAACCAGGGCAAAATTCCTATAACGAACCCGGTTAAAACCAGCACCATGCTCTTTACGTTTTTTCGAAAAAGAAGATATAACAGAAAGCCAGTCATCAGTGCCAGTCCAAGAGCTTTGATGTAATAGCTGAAAACTACACAGAAAAGAAACAGATAAAACTGATACGTTTTTGCCACATTTTTGGAGAAATCTACCTTTAGAAAAAGATACAAGGACAGGATTGAGAAAAAGAGAAATGGAATCTCACTCATCATTATTGTGGAAAATCGTAACAGATGCGCATTGAAGGAAACTATCATTACCGCTATTGAAGGTATCCAGATTGTGCTGCAAAACTGTTTCAAAAGAAAAAACAGCAACACTAAAGAGCCATAGAAAAATATCCCATTCAGTGTTTTTATCGCAGCAATATTATCCGGAGATATTTTCAGTACTGCGGCAATAATAAGCGGATATCCGGGCATGCTCTGCGTTTTATTTCTTGAATGAGGAGAGGATTTTCTCGCAGAGAGAAATGAGAAATGAGAAAGAATCAGGAATTTTAACGCAGAGTGCTCAGAGTGCGCCGAGTTAAAACGCTTTGCGTTTTTTTTGGAGAAAGGAGGATCGTTCTTAGTGGAAACGGATCATAATCGATAACCCAACACTTGGAGGGTATAGCGCTTCTAACAATATCAGATGGCTGGAGACTCAATTCAAATCTATAGATCCAACTGATTCGCTGTTTCTGGTACCAGACTGGGATGATTCTCTGGTAAATCTCTATATCGTTGACCAGGGTTATCTGGCTGTTGGAATTTTGGACCCTGACGGTTCTCCTGCAGATCTTGGTGCGATTCCTAAAGCAGGACAGTACCATAAAGATCTGCCGGTAATTAAACCTGCCCAATCTGTCCTGATTAATAGAACCACAGCCAGTCCCAGTTTCTATCTTACAGGTCCAATATTTGACCCAAAAATTACCTACGCACCGTGGATTAACGAACTACCGAACCGGATCAATGATGGTAATACTATTGATTTACGGAGGGAACGTGAGCGAGCTTCCCAATGACGAACGTTTTGCCGAGGTTAGTGCTATAACCCTCGACGATTCAGAAAGTGTTTATATCGCAGGAGAAGCTATTTACTATTATTTGGGCAAAAACGATACCGCAGATCATCTTCACAAGATCATTTCACGATCTCCACTGCCTGACACCAGCATAAACATAACTGGTCTTCATACTGAATGGAACCTCTATTAACCTGAAAAGATTTCCTAATCAATCACTGATATTGCGCATATCGGAGAGTGGAAGGACGACAGTGCGCACAGTGTTTAGATGGTAGATACCTATCCTGATTTCAGATTCCGAATTTCGGATTTCGAATTTCGAATTTTCCATCCCTACTCCTGTCCTGTTTAGGATTTTGGTATTGTTATTTGGAATTTAAGATTTGTGATTTGGTGCTCTCTGCTCTGAAATTCCAAATCAAGCAGCAAATCCTAAATCCCAATAATGAGTGCAACCTCAGTCAGAAATCCTCTAGCAGACATCCATAAAATCGGTTATTTTAGTCAGCCACACTCTTCCGGCTTATTTAAAACAATGTATTGGCCACTAAAAGTAATTTCTGACTTACTAAAAACAGTATCTGACTTACTAAAAACAGTATCTGACTTACCAAAAACAATTTCTGACTTACCAAAAACAATTTCTGACTTACCAAAAACAATTTCTGACTTACCAAAAACAATTTCTGACTTACCAAAAACAATTTCTGGCTTACCAAAAACAATTTCTGGCTTACCAAAAACAATTTCTGACTTACCAAAAACAGTTTCTGACTTACCAAAAACAGTTTCTGACTTACCAAAAACAATTTCTGACTTACCAAAAACTATTTCTGACTTTCCAAAAACAATTTCTGGCTTTCCAAAACTAATTAAATGCTTTCCAAAATCTATATCTGGCTTTCCAAATCCAATAAAACGCTTGTCTAAAACAATTATATGCTTTCCAAAAAGCATTTTTCGCTTTCCATATACAATTATTTTCTTTCCAAAAACAACATTTCGCTCTCTAAAAACAATACTATACTTGTTTAAAACAGTGTTTTTCTCGTTAAAAATGATGTATTAAGAGCTGAAAGAGTATTTTAGTGGCTAAAAAAAGCTTTTTATCAGTTAACAATGATGTTTTACCTGTTTTTAACCATTTTTCCCCTGCCTTAAACCGGATACTGCTTACCATAAACCATGTGAAATCCAGATAGAAATGTTTCTCCAACAGGGGAAATATGAATAATTGGTCTATTGGGATTTGGCGCTTGAGATGTGGAATTTGTTTGCAAGCATTAGCCCTTTTCAGGCATAAGATAACTGTGGAGCTGTTTTTCTTCAATAAAAATTCATTTTTTTATTGACATTAACCTCTTCCTATATCTATTTATAATTATTATTGATAGATTTTACTTTTTCGCCCATGATTATTAAAACGTCGCCCTGCCGGCAATAAGGCGGCAATCTCTTAGCTATCACGATCTTTTTTAGCCGGCATTCGTTCCCTTAAGGCCCGTACTGACATAATGTTCTGTTAACGGCTGGTAATAATGACGGTTGTGGTTTTCGTTCAGCAAAATTTCGCATAAAGTTTTTCTCTGATTTGAACAATTCTCTGGTAATAACGGCCGCATAGCACCTGATCGATTTACAGGATTTGCGGTAATAGAGTCCCGATAAAAGTAAAAGGTACACGCATAAGTCGCTACTTAAAGAAAGCGCTGCGATACTGTTTTTTAATCACACATTTCAGGAGGCACCTGTTATGGGCACAATCAATCTCAAATGGACAATCGAGGAAGTATCTGTAAAAGGGCATCAGGCTTGCGGGCTTTTCTACCAATATCAGTCTGGTTTACAGGCCAGAATAAAAGCCGAAGAAGTGATGGAACTGGAAACTGGGCTAAGGAAACTTGAATTTAGCAGAGCCGGCCAGAAAGGGAATCTGCAGGGGCAGAAAAGTGCAACTAAAAGCAAAGATGCAATTACCGAAGAACTTCACTACGAGGTGGTAGATCTCCGCGAGATGATCAAGGCTGCACCTAACGTTAAACAGGAAATACTGAAAGCTTTTGGTGTTGGAACCCTGACTGATAAAAAAGGCCAGCCTAAAACTATCGCAGGTGCAAATCTGATTATTTCAGGTTATAACAAATACAGCGAATGGGCCCAGAAGGATGCAAAGATACTGGAAGAGGACATAGTAAAAGTGGAAGAACTTCGCGATCAGCTTATCGATGCCGACAAGATCCAGGAAAATGTAAAACTGATTCGCAAACTGGGCACCGTAGAAAAAAACACTTTGCAGTCAAGATTAGAACAGCTTATTACAATGATAAGCGTAGTTGGGATAAAGGTATTCCGTTCCTCTAAACCGGAACTCGTTCCTCTTTTTGAAGCTTTAATCCCTGGTTCCGGTACTGCAAGTACCGAAAACGAGAAAGAGGAGGAAACGGTTTCTGCCTGATTTTAAAGATTAATCATGGAGTATCAGCAATAAGCTTTCTGTTAGCTCCTCGAAAATGATTATAAGAACCGCGCAATGTTTTTAGACGCTTTAAAACGATGAAATATGTCTAGTTTAATCGACCTGGGTAGTTACCTTTACCGGTAACTACCCTTAAATTTTTCTGAAGAGGCAACATTTTTAACTCTAAGGCATATTCACCTGAAACAAAAACGGCCTTTTTATTTCCGGGTCAGTATTTTCGCTTCCGCTCTGAGAACTCATCCGAGCCTTACGGCTATGGGATTTAGGGATTGAGAGCTCGGGGGATTTAGGGGGCCACAGGTGATTTAGGGGACCATACCCAATTTAGTCGCCATGACATTTTTAAAGTATCTTTCTATTCATGAAACTATTTTCTTAGAGAGTGTCTGACCGATACTGCCAAGGGCAGAAAAAACAGTGTCTGGACAGGTACTAAAAAAGTCAGTCAGCTCCAGAATGGGCTCATTTTTCCATTTTTATTAATTTCCAACCCCATCAGAAACATGCCCGCTAATCTGGCAGTAATATTGCATTGTACCAAGAGGAGTTCTTTATATGAATAAGGAAGTGTTCCTGCAGAAGGCGCAGGAATATATCGGTTTTGAGCAGGACCCTTTTTTTAGAGATCAGGTTGTTAAACTGGTTGAAGAAAAAAATTTTACAGAATTAAGCGATCGTTTTTACACTGAGCTGGAATTTGGAACCGGTGGCCTGCGGGGAGTAATCGGTGGTGGTTATAATCGGATGAATCCCTTTGTGGTGCGCAAATCCACCCAGGGATTAGCCAACTATATCAAAAAATCGGTTCCTGCAGAGGAGGCTTCGGCGGTTATTGCATTCGATTCCAGAAACTTTTCTGATCTTTTTGCACTGGAAGCGGCTCTGGTACTTTGCGCTAATGGAATACGCACTTATCTGTTCACCGGATTGCGTCCTACTCCTGAACTTTCCTTTGCAGTACGTCACCTGAAAGCGACTGCAGGGATTGTAGTAACTGCCAGTCACAATCCACCCGAGTATAATGGTTATAAGGTGTACTGGAATGATGGAGCGCAGGTGGTTCCCCCACATGATAAAGGGATTATTCAGGAAGTAAGAGCGGTTAAAGAACTCGCTCCACCTCTCTCCAAAGAGGAAGCTATAAACCGTAAGCTCCTGATTATGATCGATAAAGAAGTAGATGACGCTTTCATCTCTATGGTTAAAAACTGTGCGCTTCGTCCGGAGCTTATCAGAGAAAAAGGAAAAGATCTTAAGGTGGTTTTTACTCCACTCAATGGCACAGGGGCTATGCCGGTTTCCAGAGCTCTAAGTGAAATGGGAATAGAGGTGATTTTTGTTCCTGAACAGAAAAATCCAGATGGAAACTTTCCAACAGTCAGCTATCCAAACCCCGAAGAAGCTTCAGCAATGAAACTGGCGCTGGATCTGGCAAAAAAAGTCGGTGCTGATCTGGTGATGGGTACCGACCCGGATGCAGACCGGCTGGGAATAGCGGCACCAGACAATGGTGAATTTAAGCTGATTACCGGAAATCAGTTGGGATCGCTTCTGGCTTACTATATTATCAGTACCCGTAAAGAGCTGGGAAAACTGCCATCCAATGCTGCATTCATTAAGACAATTGTCACTACTGAACTTCAGTGCCTTATTGCCCAGGATTTCGGAGTAAAATGCTTCAACACCCTCACCGGGTTCAAATGGATCGGCGAGAAGATTCGTCAGTTTGAGCAGTCCGCTGATGGGCCCGAGTATATCGGTGGTGGCGAAGAAAGTTATGGATATCTGGTTAACACTGAGGTCAGAGACAAGGATGCAGTTTCCGCAGCCACTATGACAGCAGAAATGGCACTCTATTTTCTAAGTCAGGGCAAAACTCTCTGGGACCAGCTCAGAACGATCTGGAAAAAATATGGTTATTTCGAAGAAGTTCTTATCTCCAATACTTTTAAAGGCGAATCCGGCCTTCGCCAGATGAACGATCTTATGGAAAAAATCCGTAACAATCCTCCTTGTACTTTTGGGGATCAGGATGTTATTATGGTAAAAGACTATCGCGGGGGAACGATTAATTATGTCAAGGAAAAATCGATAAGAAAAGAGATCGATCTTCCATCATCAAATGTGGTGCAGTTTATTCTGGCAGATCGCAGCGTAGTCACTGCCAGGCCATCGGGCACCGAGCCAAAGATTAAATTCTATGCTTCCTGCAGCAGTGACCCAGGCGAGGAGCTTGAAAGTGCACAGGCCCGGGTTCAAAAGAAAATTGCTGCTATCCGGGAGGCTTTGAAAAACCTGATCGGAGATTAAGAATGACAGGGAAAAAAACCTTCTATGGAGATGGTCTGCCATCAGGAAGTTCCGAGATGGAAACGGTATCCATGCCCACCCCTGTGGATCCTTTCGTTGGAAAAACCATAGGAAACTGTGAGATTCTGGAGAAGCTTAACGAGGGTGGCACGGCATTGATCTATCGTGCTCACAATACCCGTTTTGACCTGGATAGAGTGGTCAAGATACTCAAACCCTCTCTTACCGATGAAGAAGATTTCTTTGTGCGTTTCAGGCAGGAAGCGCAACTGGTGGCCCGGTTCGATCATCCCAATATCCTCAGGGTTTTTGATACAGGACATGTCAATGGCTATTTCTATATAGAAATGGAGTACATTGTCGGGGAAACTCTTCGGGAATATATCAATTCCAACAACAAGATCAATGAAAGAGAACTTCTCTCCATAGCCACCCAGTTGCTCAGTGCTCTCGATTATGCTCACAATGTGCGGATTCAGGGGCAGGGAGAAACCGAGATCCATGGAATACTTCACCGTGATATCAAACCTGAGAATATCATGATCACTCCCGGGAAGCTTATCAAGCTCATGGATTTCGGAGCTGCAAAGCCTCTTAACATAAACTCCAATACCATGCAGGGGATGATTGTAGGGACATTTCATTATATGTCGCCGGAGCAGTTGGCCGGGACAACACTGGATGCACGCAGCGATTTTTTTTCCATGGGTATCGTGCTTTACGAGATGGCCACAGGGCAGCGTCCCTTTGCTGCTGAAAATCTGACCGAGCTTATCGACAAGATTAAAAGCTGTAAATACACCAGAATCCGTTCTATCCGTCCCTCCATCTCTCCATTGACCGAGGAGCTTATCGACAAGCTGTTGACCCGGGAACAATCCCATCGTCCGGCAACGGCAAAAGAGATAAATGACATGCTTCAACACTGTATCCATTCTTTTAATACCTGGGGCACCAGTAAAAAGGTTATCGTTCCCTTCTCCATCCGACGCCATTTCCCTACCATTTCACTTATCATAGCAGTAATCGCTTGTTTTTTAAGCGGGATTTCTCTTCACAAAAGCATAAAGGCAGAGCTGCCTGCTCCCCGCTTTACAGAATCGGCTTCCACTCCTCTTCTGGAACAGGGCCGCATTTCAGAACGCAAGGAACAGTGGACTGCAGCCATTAATTCCTATAATATGGTTCCTCCCATAGAGAAAGGGGGACTGGCAAACGAATATCTTGAGGCCAGAATAAGAATGGCTGCTATCATGATCAGGCGACAGAACGATTTTAACAAGGCCAGAAAAGTGCTGGAAGCCTTAAAGACTCAGTATTCCGATCCTGCAATAGATGCATTTCTGGGAAGAGCATATTATCACCTGGGCCTTTACAAAGAAGCGCAGGAACGTTTCGAAAGTTCATTAAAGTCCACTGCCGGATCGGTCATCTCTTCTTCTAATGAGTTTAAAAGGGAAATCCTCTACTACAGTGCATGCGCAATCGATGCCCGTTTCTCGAAAGAAGAGCAGAATCAGGCGCTTTTGGTCGAAGCAATCAAGGCATGGGATTTTTACCGGGAATTCGCAAAATGTGACCCCAAATCCCAGGAACCGGAGTGCGTTTTTGCAATCAAACGAAGTCAGGAACTTACCAAATCTATAAGTAATGACTAATTGCAAGGAGCTGGCAAAGTGGTTTTTGTAAATATGAAAAAGCTTTCTATGGTTCTGTTGGCCTGTGTGGGATTATCCGTCACGAGCGATGCCAAAATAAAGCAGGTCGGAAAGACCATACAACTGCGTCCGGTCAATATTAAAAATGTCGCTTATGCATCCAGCGGTAAATCCTTTGCAATCCCCAATTTTGTTACAGCCGGAAGTGTAGCTATCTTTTTTGTATCAGAGCAGGGGATGGTTGGTTCGGTTCCTTCACGTTTCTCACTCAGAGATTTTGTGCACACTTCTGGAGTTTTCTACTATTACCCTCGAAAAGAGCAGTTCCCATCCATGGCATTCTTGCCTCTTCAGGAACTCTTAAGCGGCTATTCCGTTTCATACAGTCCCAGCGGGGATACCTTGGCAGTTGCAGGAAACGACAAAATCCTTCTGTTCGATTCAAATACCTGGAGACAAATCAAATCCATTACCATCGGTAATAACACCACCAGAGCCGTTTTCTCTCCGGATGGACAGCTTTTGGGGGTAATTGCCGGAGGGAAGCTTTTTATGATGGAAACCCGTAACTACTCTTTACTTTACACCATTTCAGCAGAAAAAGATCATCAGTTAGCCGACATTGCGTTTTCCAGAAGTGGCGAAAAGTTCGCAGTATATGAGTACCAGACTGTCACTCTTGACCACACCTCCAGAATTTCTATTTACCAAAGCAGTACCGGGAATCACGATCGTAATCTGCCCTACTTTGCAGAAAAAATCAGCAGCACTCCGGGAAATCACTACCCGCTTCTCTCCTATTCACCAAAAGATTCTGCAATTGCCGTGACACTGGAAAAGCCACTGGGTGGAAAAATCTTACTGGTAAAAAGCAACGATGGTGCACTGATCAGGGAATTCAAGGGGTATTGTCACGCTTTCTCCCCTGATGGCAGTCTGTTTTCCGCAGGCGGGCAGGTTTACTTAACTTCAGACTGGACAATTCTTGGCAAACACAGCAACTCTGCCGTGTGTGTAACTTTTTCACCCACAGAACGGGTGCTTCTGGTAGTTACACCGGAGAGTATAAAAAGATACCGTGTAGAATAGACTTTTGCTTGTTCTGTGACTGACATTTTACCCGCCTATGCGTAGACGCTTCGGTGGGCGTAAACGCTTCGGTGGGCTTCGATTCTTTGTGTAAAAAACACGACCATAGGTAGGAAAATTTGAAATCCGAAATCCGAAACGGGAACAGGAGTAGGAATGGAAAACTCGAAATTTGAAATAGAATAGACACCTCCCATTTCTGTTCTTTTCTTGTTTGGGTTTTGAATGATTGGTTATTGGGATTTGTTTAGGATTTGGTGCTTGTGATTTGGAATT
>Ga0209510_1000343_pt1 | contig 67876 bp, 56 predicted proteins | sample BiotimSIPDNA_FD_185749 | JGI IMG/M metagenome (GOLD analysis project Ga0209510, IMG submission 185749) | Anaerobic biogas reactor microbial communites from Washington, USA - Biogas_R1 time_0 SIP DNA (SPAdes) (version 2) | ecosystem: Engineered > Bioreactor > Anaerobic > Unclassified | place...
AAAAGTTTCCGAAACACCGCCATTTGGCGGGTGTCTTTACATTAAAGAGCTTTATTGTCGCCTCTGTCCAAAAATTGATAGCCTCGGTTCGGGGTACTTTGGAGTCCCAACGCGCGACCGGGGGGGGCGTGGTTCGGCTTCTGGATTCTGGTATTTCTGAATCTTTTTTTAAATGGTGCTTCTTCCTGTCCGGTCAGACAAGTCCCACCGCCTGGCTCAGTACCCGCTTGGCCTGCGCGGCGCTGATCGTGCCGGGGCTGTATCCGGCGGCGCGTGCTGTGCGGCCTGCTGTCGTTTCCAGCGGCGGCGCATGTACTGCCGTTGGTAGTCGGCGCGGCAGGGGTTGCAATGGCTGCCTGTCTGCCTCTGTCGCTCATTGCAGACGATGCAGGGTTTATTCAGTGCGATCATCATCGAACAATATGACAGGTTTTCGGGGCGGGGTAAAAGAAAAAAGCCGCGCCCGTGTTGTTGGGTGCGGCTTCTGGTGTTGCGGTCTGGGTGCGGCTATCGGCTCAAGATTGCTTTCGGCTCCGGCCAGTAGTACAGGCGGCCATCGTGAAAGCGTATGCGGGTGTTCTCTCCGTCAATGTCCCGGCCATCGGCCAGCCTGATGAGTGCCTTGTGCAGATCGGCCTCAAGCCTGTTGACACCGGCGTAGAGATCGACCAGCGCTCCGGCGTAGGCTTCGCTGACATGCGTGAGTTGATCGAGCAGGGCGGCTGCATCGGATACCAGGTTGTTGATTGCGGCCAGTGCTGACGCTGTGGTTTGTGTTGCTGTCTGCTTCATTGCTTCATACTCCTGTAAAAAAATATGGGGGTTATTGGCCGGACGCTCCGGCCAGTTCGATGATCTGTCTGCGGACGCTCTCCGGCAGGGTATCCCACCGCTCAATCAGGGCGGTCAATTCGGGGTATTTTTGCAGGCAAAAGGTTATGCTGGAGGATATGCCGCTTTTTTCGATGTCTGTAAGTTCTTTTGTTTTCTGTGTGTTAGCGTTTTCGTCAGACGGTTTGCTAAACCGTCGAGCGGATAACAATCCGTTCCCCGGGTTCGAATCCCGGCCTCTCCGATTTTTCTTCTCCAAAACGCCTTTTTTTACCCGGCAATTCCTGCCTATGTCGCTATCCAATAAAAAAGGGCATGCCGACAATCGGCACGCCCTTTAGGGGGTTACATCAAAGAGCAAACCTTATTTCTTTTTGCCCTTGGCTTTTGTGTTGCACTTGCCTTTGCAGGTGCAGCCGTACTGGACAGCGGCCTGCGCGGCGGCCAGACGTGCGATGGGCACGCGGAACGGCGAGCAACTGACGTAGTCCATGCCGACCTTGAAGCAGAACTCGACGCTGGCGGGGTCGCCGCCATGTTCGCCGCAGATGCCGATTTCCAGGTCCGGGTTGATGTGACGGCCGCGTTCGATGCCGACGTGAATCAGCTCGCCGACGCCGTTGACGTCGATGCTCTGGAACGGATCGCCTTCGAGGACGCCCTTTTCGACGTACTTGCCCAAAAATCCGCCAGTGTCGTCACGGCTGAAGCCAAACGTCATCTGCGTCAGGTCGTTGGTGCCGAAGCTGAAGAACTCGGCGACCTCGGCAAACTGATCGGCCAGCAGGGTGGCCCGCGGAATCTCGATCATCGTGCCGGTGAGGGTCTTGAGCTTCTTGAGGTTGTACTTGGCCAGCACTTCCTTGTAGACGCGCTTGACGATGGCGTACTGGTCTTTCAGCTCGTTGACGTCGCAGGTGACCGGGATCATGATTTCCGGATAGGGCTTTTTACCATTCTTGGTCAGCTCGGCGGCGGACTCGTAGATGGCACGCACCTGCATCTCGGTGATTTCCGGGAAGGTGACGCCCAGACGCACGCCGCGATGGCCCATCATCGGGTTGACTTCGTGGAGGCTCTCAAAGCGCTTGACCAGGTCGTTCATATTGAGATCCAGCGCCTTGGCCAGCTCTTTGCGTTTGCCTTCGTCCTGCGGGACGAACTCGTGCAGCGGCGGATCGAGCAGACGAATCACCACCGGCATTCCGTCCATGGCCTCCAGCGTACCCTTGATGGCCTTCTTGACGTAAGGCGCCAATTCGGCCAGGGCTTTTTTGCGTTCGTCGGTCGTCTTGGACATAATCATCTTGCGCAGGTAGAACAGCGGCTCGTCGCTGCCCTTGCCGTAGAACATATGCTCGGTGCGGAACAGGCCGATGCCTTCGGCGCCGAAGGATTTGGCCTTGGCGGCGTCTTCGGGCGTGTCGGCGTTGGTGCGGATGCCCATCGTGCGGCACTTGTCGCAGATGGCCAAAAAGTCCATCAGAACCCTGTTCTCTTCGCCCGCATCCATCATCGGGAGCTGACCGACATAAACGTTGCCCTTTGTCCCGTTCAGCGTAAGCCAGTCGCCTTCCTTAAGGACGGTGTCGCCTATGCGGATTTCTTTGCTCGTCAGTGCGACGTGAATTGCACTGCAGCCGACGATGCAGCACTTGCCCCAGCCGCGGGCAACCAGCGCCGCGTGGCTGGTCATGCCGCCGCGTGCCGTGAGGATGGCTTCGGCCGCACGCATGCCTTCCACGTCTTCGGGGTTCGTTTCTTCACGGACAAGGATAACCTTCTTGCCGTTCTTGACCCAGTTGACTGCGTCCGCCGCCGTAAAGACGATCTGGCCGCACGCCCCGCCCGGGCCGGCCGGCAGGCCTTTGCACAGCACGGCATGGTCCTTTTCGGTTTTCGGGTCGATGATCGGGTGCAGCAGCTCATCCAACTGCGCAGGCGTTACACGCGTCACCGCGATCTCCGGAGTAATCAGTTTCTCTTTGACCATATCGACGGCCATCTGGATGGCAGCCGGACCGTTACGTTTGCCGACGCGGCACTGCAGCATAAACAGACGGTTGTTTTCAATCGTAAACTCGATGTCCTGCATATCGCGGTAGTGCTTTTCGAGCCGGTTCTTGATGGCTACCAACTGCTTGTACAGTTTAGGCATGCCGTTTTCGAGCGTGACCAGGTCCTTGTTGTGTTCGGACTGGGAAGCGGCGTTGATCGGTGCGGGAGTGCGCGTCCCGGCCACAACGTCTTCGCCCTGGGCATTCACCAGGTACTCGCCGTAAAACTTGTTATCGCCGTTGCCCGGGTTGCGCGAGAACGCCACACCCGTGGCGCAGTCGTCGCCCATGTTGCCGAAGACCATCGTCTGAACGTTGACCGCCGTGCCCCATTCGTCCGGGATATTCTCAATTCGCCGGTAGCTGACGGCACGCTTGCCGTTCCACGATGAAAACACCGCGTGAATCCCGCCCCAAAGCTGATCCATCGCGTTGTCCGGGAAGGGCTTGCCGATGACATCCTTGACCTTCTTCTTGAACGCCTCACACAGTTCTTTCAGATCGTCGGCGGTCATGTCGGTGTCGCTCTTGTACCCTTTAGACTTCTTCAGATCGTCCATGATTTTCTCAAGCTGACGGCGAATACCCATGTCGTCCTTCGGCTCGATCCCCGCGGCCTTTTCCATCACCACGTCCGAGTACATCATAATCAAACGGCGATACGCGTCATACACGAACCGCTCGCTGCCCGACTGGGCGATCATGCCCGGAATCGTCTGACTGGTCAGACCGACGTTCAGAACCGTTTCCATCATACCCGGCATCGACGAGCGGGCGCCCGAACGCACCGAAACCAGCAGCGGATTCTTGGCATCCCCGAACTTCTTGCCCATGATCTTCTCGGTCTTGGCCAGCGACTTGGCCACTTCTTCTTTCAGACCGGTCGGATAGGTCTTCTTGTTGGCGTAGTAATAGGTGCACACCTCGGTGGTGATCGTAAAGCCCGGAGGTACCGGTACGCCCAGCGAGGCCATCTCGGCCAGGTTGGCGCCCTTGCCGCCGAGCAGCTCTTTCATTTTGGCGTTGCCGTCGGCCTTGTTGCCGCCAAAGAAATAGACCATCTTTTTCGGTTTTTTCACGGCGGCGGTTTTGGTTTTTGCCGTCGCTTTTTTGGTTGTTTGCGCCTTAGCCTTCGCTTTAGCCATAATTCTACATCTCCTGCGTTTAGACTGCCATTTCCATTCGTTTATGCGAACATTATCACTTCGGCCCGACACAGGCCGGATATGCGTCTTGGTGTTCTCACAATGATTAAAGGACGTTGACTATAGAAGAACGGCGGCGGCTTGTCAATCAGGAAATCGCCGCGATTGACGGATTTTTTTCTGTTCATCGTCTTTATAACTCTTGACAAGGCGAAAGGTTACACTATAATACCTGTTTGTTTTACGTTAAGAACGTGTCCGAAAGGCATTTGTATGTTTGCAACAGGAACAGTAAGTCGTGCAAAAGCATAGCGTTACAGTATGCTGGCTACGGGCGCAGCGTGTGCGCCGCCGACTGTGTGATGATAAGCGAAGCTCTTCAGGAAACGTGCGGACCGCGAGGTTTTTCACGGAGGGCAGCATGGCCGATTGATGGGAAAACCTGACTCGGCCGTCGGGTCTATTGGTGATCCGAGGCTTGATTGTGTGCTGCATCGACGTAAAGTGGCGACCTGAAGGTTTCCACTTTTTATTTTTGCAAGAGGAAAAAAGATAAAATGAATCAAGAATTGATCCGGATCGTTGACAACATCGCCCGCGACAAGAACATCGACAAAGAGTCCATTTTTCAGGACCTTGAGGCGGCGATGATCTCGGCGGCGCGAAAGCATTTCGGCCTTCAGCAGGGTACTGAAGGGGATGTCCTTGTGCACATTGACCGTGCCACCGGCGATATCACCGCCTATAAAGATGATGTGCAGATTGATGTTCGTCAACTGGGTCGGATTCCGGCACAAACCGCCAAGCAGGTGATGATCCAGAAGATCAAAGCCGATGAACGGGACAGTATTTATGCCGAATATGCCCAGCGACGCGGCGAGATCGTCAACGGCATCGCCGGCCGATACGACGGCGGTGTATTGGTGATCAACTTAAGCAATCGGGTCGAGGCGATTATGCCTAAATCCGAGCAGATTTCCGGTGAAACTCACCATCCCAGCGAGCGTATTCGCTGTATGATCCTTGAAGTCCGTGAGCAGTCCAATCAAATCAAGATTATTCTGTCGCGGACACATCCAGACTTTATTCGTCGTCTTTTTGAGTTGGAAGTCCCGGAAGTGGCCGAGGGGATTATCGAAATCAAGTCCCTGGCGCGCGAGGCGGGGTACCGCACCAAGATCGCCGTGGACAGCACCGATGACAAGGTCGATCCGGTCGGGGCGTGCGTGGGCGTACGAGGCAGCCGCATCCGCAATATCGTCGATGAACTCGGCGGCGAAAAGATTGATATCGTCAAGTGGAGCGATTCATCGCAAAACCTGATTCCCAACGCGCTGGCGCCCGCAAAGGTCAGCGAAATTGCGATCTGCTTCGAGTTGGGGCGGGCAACCGTCGTCGTAACCGAAGACCAACTGAGCCTGGCCATCGGCAAGCACGGCCAGAACGTGCGTCTGGCGGCCCGGCTGACCGGTTGGGACATCGATATTCTCACGCCCGACGAGTACAACAAGGAAGTCGAGCGGATGAGCGAATCGCTCAAGAGCATCGAAGGCGTGGATGACAGTTTTGTCGATAAGCTTTTGGCCCTTGGAATTATCTCAGTGCTTGACCTTGAAGAAGTGGGCACCGGCCCCCTCGTTGAAGAGTTGGGCATCGAGCTGCAACTGGCCGAACAGGTGATTCGGGCGGCGGGCGACGCGGCCAAAAAAGCCGCCGCCGAGAACGCCCAGACGCAGGCTCAGGCCCTGCTGCGACAGGAAAAAAGTAAGAAAAAACGAAAGTAAAAGTCGTCGAAACGACTTGATTCGGTACATTACGGAGAACGGTTTTGGCAAAATCGACACGTGTTTATTTATTGGCCAAAGAGCTTGGCGTCCAAAGCACAGCCATTGTGGAAAAGTGTCAGGCCGAAGGGCTGGGCGACATCAAGAACCACATGGCGGTGATCTCTGTCGGTTTGGCTGCGACCATTCGCGAGTGGTTCAGCGAGGGCGATCATGCCACGGCGGTGGAAAAAGCCGCGCCGGTGGACCTCAAGAAGGTTCGCGTCAAACGCAAGAAAAAAGAAGCCGAGCCGGCCGCCCCTCAACAGGAAACACCGACGGAGACTGCACCGGCTGAAGTGGCCCAGACCGCTGCGCCGGACATCGCAGCCCCCGTCGAAACGGAACCGTCTTTGGCAGAGCCGGTCGCCGAAGCGCCGCCGACCTGGGCCGAGCCTGCTGCTGAAACGCCCGCAGAAGAAGCGCCGCCGGAACCTGAGCCGGAACCTGAGCCGCAGCCGGAACCTGAGCCTGAGCCACAGCCCGAGCCGGAACCGAAAATCATTCTGCCTGCCGGCCCTATGCTTGACAAACCGAAACCGGCCGTACTGAGCGGACCGAAAGTCATCCGGGTTGAGGCCGTCGATGAAGACGCCTACCGTCGTCCGCCGGGCAGAAGCCGTTCTCAGCGCCCCGGACAATCACCGCGTCCGGCGCGGTCCAGAGCGATCGCCCCGGCGGTTGAACCGTTGATGCCCGGCCCGACCGCAGCACCCGGTGGAAAAGGGAAAAAATCTGGCAAAATCAAAACACACGGCCGCCGCAAAGAAGGCAGCGGTGATGCGCAGCGCGACCGCGGCGGGTCGGACATCAAGCGAGTTCGCCTTCGGGATATGGAAGAGCGCAAGGCCCGTCTGGCTGCCGCCGGCGGGAGCAGTCTCCGCGCCAAACCGTCACGACGCATTGAGGCGCGTTCCGCCGACGATATCGGCCTGCCGATTGAACGCCCTGCAAAAGCGTATGTCCACGAGCCGATCACCGTCAAAGACCTCTCGGCGGCAATGGCGGTCAAGGCCGGCGATATCATTACCAAATTGATGGCGCAGGGCGTGATGGCGACCGCCAATCAAGTCATCTCAACCGATGCGGCCGAACTGGTGGCCTTTGATTTCGGTACGGAATTGGTCATCGAACGCAAGCATACCATTCTGGAACAAATCGAAAAAGCCTATACGGAACGGTCCCGCGAGAACCTCCAGAAACGTCCGCCGGTCGTGACAATGCTCGGCCACGTCGATCACGGCAAAACGAGCCTGTTGGACTATATCCGCAAAACCACTGTTGCCTCGGGCGAAGCCGGCGGCATTACCCAGCACATCGGCGCTTACCAGATCGAAATCCACGGCAAAAAGATCACCTTTCTGGATACGCCCGGCCACGAGGCGTTTACCGCGATGCGTGCCCGCGGCGCGAATATGACCGATATCGTTGTGCTGGTGGTCGCTGCCGACGACGGGCTGATGCCTCAGACCATCGAAGCGATTCACCACGCCAAGGCCGCCGATGTGACGATTCTGGTTGCCCTCAACAAGATCGACCTGCCGGGCGTTGATATCAACCGTATCTATGGCCAGTTAGCCGAACATGCATTAACGCCCGCTGAGTGGGGCGGTTCCACCGAAGTGATCAAGACCAGCGCGATCACCGGACTGGGGATCGAAGAACTGCTGGAACATATTGACTTTACGGCCGAGGATAAGAATTACAGCGCCGATCCAAAGCTGCCCGCTTGCGGCTGGGTTGTCGAATCGAATATGTCGCCCACAAAAGGTCCAGTGGCCACCGTTCTGATCAAGGAAGGCCATATCGATAAAGGCGATATCGTTTTGGCCGGCGGTGTGTATGGCCGCATCCGCACCATTACCGACAGCCGCGGACGCAGCATCAAAACCGCCGGGCCGTCAACGCCGGTCGTCTTGACCGGTCTGGACGGCGTGCCGCAAGCCGGGGATAAATTCTATTGCCTGGCCGATGTCAATCAGGCCAAGCAGGCCGCCGAGGAAATGCAGCGGCTCAGCCGTGAGCAGACACTGGCCAAGCGCTCGCAGATTACGCTGGACAATCTCTTCAAGCACATCGCCGAAGGCAAGATCAAAGAACTCAACCTCATCGTCAAGGCCGACGTGCAGGGGTCGGTCGATGTGCTCAACAAGTATCTGACCGACCTGAATACCGACGAAGTCCGCGTCCGCATTATCCACTCGGCCGTTGGCGGCATCAACGAGGGCGACGTGCTGCTGGCCGAAGCGTCCGGCGCGATCATCATTGGCTTTAACGTCGTGCCCGAAGACCGCGTCCGACCGCTGGCCGAAAACAAAGGCGTCGATATTCGCCTCTACAACATTATTTACCGCATCACCGAAGACCTCAAAGCCGCGATGATCGGGATGCTCGAACCGGAGTCCGAAGAAAAAATCCTCGGTCGAACCGTGGTACGCGATACGTTCAAGGTCTCCGGTCTGGGCACGATTGCCGGCTGCTATGTGACCAACGGCGTTATTCCCAAAAACGCCAAGCTCCGCCTCATTCGCGACAATATCGTGATCAAGGACAAGTGCACCATCGAGTCGCTCAAGCACTTCAAGGACGACGCCCGAGAAGTTCGCGCCGGACTGGAATGCGGCATCAAAATCGCCGGATTTGACGACATCAAGCTGGAAGACATCCTGGAGGCCTTCGAGATCGTACAGATTAAACGGACATCGCTTTAAGCGAAGAGAATAGATGATAGATGATAGAAGTTAGATAACGGCACGGAAAAAGAATAGAAATAAATTTGAAAACTCCTGACTCCTGGCTTCTGACTCCTGACTTCTGATAAATTATGGAAACACGACGACAACTCAAAATGGCACGGGCAATTCGCGACTCGGTCAGCCGTGCGATCAGCACCAAGCTCAGCGACCCGCGCATCACCGGTCTGGTCAGTGTGACCGGCGTGACGATCTCGCCGGACGCCAAAAACGCTACGGTTTCTCTCAGCGTGTTTGGGGCCGATGAGACCGCCTCCAAGCTGACCTTTACGGCGATTCGCCACGCTGCCGGACACATCCAGGCCATCCTGGGCAAAGACCTGCCCGGCCGGGTCTGTCCCCATCTGAGCTTTGAGCTGGACACCACAATGAAAAAGACTCTTGAAACGCTCCGGCTGATCGACGAGGCCGAGCAGGAATACCAGGCATCCGACGAAGAGGAAACCGAATCGGATGAGGACGATACGGAGGCGTAAATCTCTCTGAAAAGGCGATACGGGTATGAAGAACAGCAAAGACTACAGTCCTAAACTTGCGAAACTCTTGAAGACGCTCAAAAAAGACGCCGCACCGATCGCGCCGCCCGTCTATGCGGATCCGGTGGAGGCGATTGTCTATGCCTTTATCAGCGCCTTTGCGACCGAGGCCAATGCGTCCAAAATCATTAATCGCATCAACAGCCATTTTGTCGATATCAACGACCTTCGCGTCTCGCGGCCGGAGGAAATTCTGGATGTCGTCGGCGAGACGTCTTCGCCGAAGGCCGCAGCGTCCGCACAGTCCCTGTTGGCGGTGCTGAATGCGATCTTTGAAAAATACGACAAAGTCAGCCTCGATATGCTGACCGAGGAAGGCAAGCGTCAGGCCCGCAAAGATCTCGAAGAAATCCCCGGAATGACATCGTTTGCCGCCGCCTATACCGTCCTGACAGCGATCGGCGGGCACGCCGTGCCCCTGACCGAAGGCATGGCCGATTACCTGCGCCAACAAGAATTGGTGCATCCGGACTCTACACTGCAGGAGATCGAAAGTTTTCTGGAGCGGCAGATCGCCGCAGCCGACGCTTATACATTTTATACCCTGTTCCGTGCCGAGAGTGAAGGCAGCGTGCACGCCGCGCCAAACGCGAACGCCAAAGCCAAAAAGGCTCCCGCCAAAAAAACCGGCGGCAAAAAAGCGACGGCCAAAAAGAAGACTCCTAAAAAATAACCATTAATTTGCAGAGGATCCAATAGTGTCAGAACACGTTTTAAAACTGGGCATCCCGAAAGGCAGCCTTCAGAATGCGACCTTCGATTTGTTTGAAAAGGCCGGTTTCAATATCAGCGGTTTCGAACGCAGCTATTTCCCGCGCATCGACGACCCGCAGATTCAGTTGATTCTGCTCCGCGCTCAGGAGATGAGCCGCTACGTCGCCGAAGGCGTGCTGGACGCCGGCTTTACCGGGCACGACTGGATCATCGAAAACGCCTCCGATGTGCACGAGGTCTGCCCGCTTCAGTACAGCAAGGCGACCGCCAACCCGGCGCGCTGGGTGCTGGCCGTGCCCAACGAATCGGATGTACAAAAGCCCGAAGACCTGGCCGGCGGCATCGTGGCCACCGAGTTGGTCAACGCCACCCGCCGATACTTTGAACAAAAGAACGTCAAGGTCAAGGTCGAGTTCAGTTGGGGCGCCACCGAGGTCAAGGCGCGGCTGGTCAACGGCATCGTCGAGCTGACCGAGACCGGCTCGTCGCTGAAGGCCAACAATCTGCGCATCATCGATACGATTCTGGTCTCCACGACGCGGTTCATCGCCAACCACAGCGCCTGGAAGGACGACTTCAAGCGGCACAAGATCGAAAACATTGCGATTCTGCTTAACGCCGCGATTGACGCGCGGACGCTGGTCGGCCTCAAGCTCAACGTGCCCAAACATAATCTTCAGGCGATCCTTGATCTGCTCCCGGCTGAAAAAAGCCCGACGGTGTCGTCGCTGGCCGATTCGGAGTTTGTCGCAGTCGAAATTCTCGTCGAAGAGAGCGTCGAACGCGAGTTGATCCCTCAGCTCAAACGCGCCGGCGCCTCCGGCATCTTTACCTATCCGTTAAACAAGGTGATCCATTAAAAAATTTTAATTGAAACCGCCGACATAAAAGGAAAAATTCGAAACACGAAATTCGAATCCCGAAACACTATAGAATTTCTCAATGACAAAAATTCAAAACAACTCGTTTGAGACATTGGAATTTCCTCCATTCGAATTTGTTTCGAATTTCGATATTCGCATTTCGAATTTAACGCTGTACTCTCGTCGGCAATAACACACTTAGGATACGATTATGGCTGGACATTCGCACTGGGCGGGGATTAAGCACAAAAAAGCCGCCAACGACGCAAAACGCGGAAAACTGTGGAGCAAAATTGCTCGTATGATCATCGTTGCCGCCAAGGTCGGCGGCGGCGACCCGGCGGCCAACCTGACGCTGCGCTATGCCATCGACAAGGCCAAGGCCGCCAATATGCCCAAAGACACCATCGAAAAGGCCGTCAAAAAGGGAACCGGCGAACTCGGCAACATCACCTATGAAGAAGTCCTCTATGAAGGCTACGCCCCCGGCGGCGTGGCCGTGATGGTCGAGGGGTTGACCGACAACCGCACCCGCACCGCACCGGAGATCAAAAAAATCTTCGAACGCCGCAACGGCTCGCTGGGCGCCGTCGGCTGCGTAAGCTGGATGTTCAAAAAACGCGGCCTCATCACCGTCAAGACCGACGCCATCGACGAAGAGTCCCTGATGGAAGTCGCCCTGTCCAACGGCGCCGATGATATGGAAAACATCGGCGAGTTTTACGAGATCACCTGCGCCCCGGACGCCTATGACGGCCTCAAGGCCGCCCTCGAAGCAAAGAACATCCCGCTGGACAGTGCGGAACTGTCGATGCTGCCCGAAAACACCGTGACCGTGACCGACCCGGAAATCGCCCAGCGGATCCTGTCGCTCATCGAAGAATTTGAAGACCACGACGATGTCCAGGAAGTTTACGCCAATTTCGACATCCCCGACGATATCCTCAATAAAATCCAGTAATGTGACGGGGCGAGCCTGCGGGCTTGCCCCTTTTTTCATCCCTCGACCTGAATTCATTTCCCTAATGGCTGCCCTTTGTGCGGATAAGCCTGCGCAAGGATCGATCCCAGTCCAGATAGTGGAAACGCTATTTATTCGACATAAGTCTTTTTAGAATAAGCATAAAGCAATGGTTTTACTAAAGTTATGGATGTCCCCCCCTGAACCATCTATTAATCCGTGTGTCGGCGGTTCAGGGTTGTCTTTGCGATACATTCGGGACTCCATGTGCAAGGGTTTTGAAGGTCTTGATTCGCATTCCGTTCACTTCAGAACGTATAAACCAAACCCATCGCTTTGTAAAACAAGGACTTCCAGATTATTCAGCAAGCCCTAATGCAGGCAATATCCCAGCCAGAACATCCCCAACTTGGCAAGGTCATCGATATTAACCTGTCCATCGCCGGTTATGTCTCCTATGACGGGTATCGTCTCGGTCTGCCATTCCGCCGCGACATAGGCGAATTCTACAAGGTTTATAATTCCATCCGAGTTAAGGTCCAGCCCACAGATACATTGTTCATATTGGGAGTACACCATATCATCCAAGCAATAATTTTGCTGATGGTTGCCCGTTCCACCTACTAACCGAACTGAGGTAAAAGGTGTATCCGAGATGAATCCCCAAAATTCGCCGCCGTAACTATTTGGAATGAATCCTACGTAAGGCAACAAATCGTCGATGTAGATCAGCAGGTAGTTTCCAGAGCCGCCGGGACCGCCTAACGTCCAATTTCCCCCAAATCCGATAATCGCAGAAGCAAAACTCCATCGGGTTGTCGGCTCATTCTGACTGGTTGATGCCAAGACATCCTGATAGAATTCTTGAGCAGGATTGATATGACCTGACTCGGTTGACACAAAACTTACCCCGAAGTTCAGTTGGCTGTCCGAAAAATCCTCTGTTACAAATGACCCGCTCAGTGCATTTTCCCATTCTGTCTTGTCGGTGTAAACCGTAATCTCCGCTTCACTTACCGCGACTATCGAGGACATGAAGGTTATCAACCCCACTTCCCAAATCAGTAATTTGCACATAAGCCATCCTTTCTTATCTTGATAAGTTTGGATGTTCCAAAAAATCCCATTAACGGACATTTTCATCATATATTGTACCGTCGAAACCACAAAAGATATCAATATTTTCGGAAGTTCATAATAATATTTTACAGCTTTGAGTTTCCATTTGTCAGTGTTGAGAGAGTGCTGGTTTAAAGCCGCGGCGTAAAACACTTTCGATATTAATGACACGCCACTTTTTTGAGCAATATAAACATCTCTCACAAAAGGACTTATGTCCAATGTATCAAGTGTGTGCAGAATAAATAATTATGTATTAGACAAATGGCTAAGAGATTAATATAGTTACGGTTAAGAGTGCCATGAACGACAAATATGCTATTGTGGATCATGTTTTGGTGGAAACTCTGATGCAGATATTAATAGAATTGTTACCGCAGTTAAAAGGACAAAGCCAAACCTCACCTCTACAGACGACTGAACCTCTAAACGAACCGCTTGACAGGTCAAAAAAACCAACCATTGTATTGAATAGGAGAGAATCATGAAAAACGCAAAACCATGGTGTGTAATGTATTTGACTTTAGCAGTATTGTGGAGTGCGGCAAGCGCCGCGACCATTGCCCCTGACGCAACACGAGTGCAGAGCAATGCGATTGCCCTCATTCCGCAATCGGCGGCCGACGGAAGACCGGCAATGGTTCCCGCTCCCGTGGCGTCTTCAAACGCTCCTGCCTTCAGGGCACATCCTTCACCGTATAATGTCTCGAATGCTCAGTATCCCCGGATTGAGGCCAACTCGCGCGTCACCTTCCGGTTTACTGCCCCCGATGCCGAGAAGGTACAGGTTGCCCTTGTCACGTCCGGACAGAATTCATTGAATCCGCTTCCTTACGATATGGTGAAAGGTCAGGACGGTGTGTGGACTTACACCAGCGAACCCCAAAGTCCGGGGTATCACAATTACTGGATGATTGTCGATGGGGCAACCGTATTGGATCCTGCTACGAATGCATTCATTGGGTACAGCCACATGTGCAACGGCTTTGAAATCCCGGAACCGGGGGTGGATTATTATGATTTAAAGGATGTTCCTCACGGTGACGTGCTGATTAAGAATTACTATTCCAAGACCCTTAATGCCTGGCGTCGTATCTTCGTCTATACACCGCCGCAATACAGCAAGGACGCCACAACCCGCTACCCGGTGCTCTATCTTCAGCACGGCGGCGGCGAGGATGAGCGCGTATGGATCGAGATGGGGCGAACCCACCTGATTCTGGATAACCTGCTCGCCGAGGGCAAGGTCAAACCGATGATTGTTGTCATGGAAACAAGTTATATGCCCAGGCCGGCCGGAGGGGGTGGGGGCGGGTTTGGCGGATTCGGAGGTGCCGGCGGCGGATCTTACGGCCAGTTGATGATCAATGATCTGATCCCTTGGGTGGACAGCAACTTCCGCACGCTGTCCGACAGGGAACACCGGGCAATGGCGGGCCTTTCTATGGGCGGAATGCAGACGGCATCGGTTACCATGGCCAACCTTGATACGTTCTCGCACATCGGACTGTTCAGCGGCGGCGCCGCGATTGGATTTATGGGCGGTGGTTTCGGAACGGGTTCCGATACGGCTCCTGCACGACTCGACCTGAGCAGGATCTATAATGGTGCAATGACTGACCCGGACGAATTCAACAAGAAAGTCAAGGTCCTCTTCATGAGTTTTGGCTCGGAACCTCCGCTGGAGAATCCGGAGGGCCTGAAGCGGCATCAGGAACAGCTCGTTGCCGCCGGGATCAAGAACAGCTATGTGTATATTTCTCCCGGAACCTCCCACGAATGGCAAACATGGAGAAGAAGTCTTTATACATTCGCTCCTCTCCTGTTCAGGGATGCGGCAATAACCGCATCAGGGACTGACACATCACCGGCAGTACCGTCAGAGTACACCCCGCCGCGAGAGGAGGATATTGTTGACGCCGCTTCATCATGGTTGCTGCGGCAGCTTCAGGGTAATAGCGAACCGTAAAATATATTGACTGATTGCATGGTTGACAATTGTGCCGTCCTATGACAACTATATTTAGGAGAATCACACTATGAAAGTAATCCGAATACTTACGAATGCGCCTGCCGGGATTGCACAATCCTGTTTCTTTACAATTACATTTTTATCTCTATTGACGCCGGCATTGGCGCTTGAAGGCCAGGTCGGTATCCACGATCCATCCACGATCATGAAGTGCGACGGCAAATACTACACGTATGGTACAGGCGGCACAGCATTGGTCTCTGACGATGGATGGGTATGGCGTGCCGGTACCCGGGCGACGCGCACCGGTGCAGCGCCTGACGTCATTCAGATTGGGGATCGCTACTTACAATATATTTCTCACGGTACCTTCATTTGGAGCAAAAGTCTGGATCCGGAATCCCCCGATTATCAATGGCATGATGGTAAAAATGCCTTCGGAATGGAAGGGGAAAATGATTTCATGAATCCGATCGACCCGGGGCTGTTTCTTGACCCGACCACCGGGAAGTTGTGGGTGGTCTATGGTTCATATTTTGGTTACCTCCGGGTAGTCGAACTCGATCCAGACACCGGCGAGCGCGTCGATGATAAATCCTACAACGTCGCAGTGAACTGCGAAGCGGCTACGATCATTCATCACGAAGGATACTATTATTTGCTGGCGACCCACGGCAGTTGCTGCGCGGGTTCAAATTCCGGCTATAATATACGAGTCGGCCGCTCAAAAAATGTGACCGGCCCCTATATCGACAACATGGACATTGATATGATGCTGGGCGGCGGAAAACTTGTCTGTGGATCCAGAACCCGACTAATCGGCCCCGGCCACTTCGGCCTGATCGATGAGGGTGATGGCGTCCAGAAATTCTCACTGCACTGGGAAGCCGATCTTGACAGGAGCGGCAGTTTTGGCATTTTAGATATTCTTCCATTGCTATGGAAAGACGGCTGGCCCGTAGCCGGTCAACACTTCAAGGCAGGTGTTTACGAAATCGAATCCGTCCGCACCGGATCCGCCCTCGAGATTGCCGTAGAAGGCGTACCTGTCGGCGGAGGGCGTGGCGGCGCAAGAGGACTCGGCGGCAGACGCGGTGGCGGTGGCGGCGCAACCACTGTGGTTCCCGACCAGGATGTCGCAGAAGTCTCAGTCAACTGGCCGAAAGGCGATATTGACATTCGTATGGCGATCTATATGTGTCAGGCTCAGCAGAAATGGTCGGTTACCCCCGCAGAAGGCGCCGGAGGGTATCTCGGTGGACCCTATTTCAAGATCACAATCGCCGGTACAGACCGAGCTCTGGCCGCCATCGAAGGCGGTGAACTGGTCTCCGTTCCTGAGTTTACAGGTGCCCCTGAGCAACTTTGGCGCATTGATCAGCTCACCGACGGAACGTGGCGTATTATGCCCAAGTCGATCCCGAATACGGATGAAAAAATGGCTCTGTCAGCGATCGGTCACAGTTTTGCAACTCTGGAGAAGTATGATCCCGACAGTGAGAAACAACGCTGGATTTTCAATCTGCCTTGATAATTAATCACGGATCGCAATAGTCATAAACCAACATGTTTAGATAAGGATATTAATGATGATTTCGCAATGGAACTTCCACAGATCGTTAGGTGTTGTATGGGCTGCATCTTTATGTCTGGGTATAACGGTCGTATCCGGTTCTTCTGCCAACGACCATGAAACCTTTATTTTGACTCCCCAATCAGCACAAAAGGCGCCAAACTCCGATGGTTTTATTCAACTTTGGCATCTCTTGGAACCTATCTCAGCCAGTGGAGAAACCCAGAATGCCGTTCAGGCAACGGTTAAAACGGAACATTTTCCCGGACAATTCACTGTGGTGCCAAAAGACGGCGATAAGGTTACGGTTAACGGAACAGAACTGACGTGGCATGACGTTGACACAAACAAATATAATATCAATCTTTATTATTTTGCTCAGGCACACAGAAAAAGTCCTTCCGGCGCCTTGTTCTGGGCGGTGACGGTTATCAATTGCCCCGAAGAGATGGCGGGTGTACGTCTGGCGGTCGGTTCCAACTCGGCCTCCGTCTGGTGGGTTAACGACAAAGAAGTCATCGGCATCTACGGAAACCGGCAAACGGTTGTAGATGACGGCATCTCAAAACGACTTACGCTTAAAAAAGGTCGAAACGTCATTCGCGGCGCCATCGTCAACGGCAGCGGAGCCGCCGATTTTTGTGCCCGGATTCTTGACCGTGAGGGCAAACCCCTCAAGAATTTTACCATACATCTGAACTGAGGAAACAACTGAATTCTTCCTTTCACAGAGTCGGGGAATCGCAAACAACAGCTTACCTTACAAATGGAGGTTATGATGAAACACAGTCCTTTCGCGATAATGTGCGTGCTGTTTTTATTTGTCATCCCGGCAGCGTTGCTGCATGGCCAATCATACTACCCTGAAAAGCCTGAAGATCCGGGAGCCGTCTATTTTACGCCGGACAATTTTACGATCCATGCAGACGGTATTGGCGATGACTCCGATGCTCTGCAGGACGCTGTCACGCGTGCAGGCGGAGGAATTCTTTTTATTCCCGCGGGTCGTTATCGTATCACAAAGACGATTATTGTCGGTGGCGGAACCCGTCTTATCGGCTATGGCAAGGAACGTCCTGTCATTGTATTGCCTGCAAATACACCCAGTTTCCAGTGGGGAACCGGTAAGTACATGTTCCATTTCGCACAATATAATCTCCCGCGTTCGAATCCGAATACACCTCAAACCGCTCCAGGTGGAGGCGGCCGAGGCGGTTTTGGAAGACGAAGCATGGCTTTCAGCGATGCTTCAGAAACGGCTTTTTATGGCGGCATGGACAATATTGATATCGTCATCGAAGAGGGCAATCTCGCCGCAATTGCAGTGCGTTTTCACGTCGCCCAGCACAGTTATTTACGGCACATGGATTTTAATATCGGCACGGCCCGCGCCGCGGTTGAGGATATCGGAAACCAGATTAATGATGTTAATTTTAAGGGCGGCAAGTACGGTATCATTACAAAAAGAACCTCCCCTGTCTGGCAATTTCTCCTGATGGATTCACACTTTGAAGGCCAGAGCGATGCCGGTATTCACACAATGGAAGCCGGTTTTACCATGGTTCGGGTGAGCTTCGAAAACATGCCGGTAGCCGTTCAAATTGCTTTGGGGGAAGTGGAACAGCTTTATGGGCGCGACCTGCAAATGAAGAATATCAGTTGGGCCGGGGTTAAGCACGGCAATGCTGAAAATCTTCATTCTGCCGTAACGTTCACGAATATCGCGTGCAGTGATGTTCCAACGTTCTATCGCGGCGATGAGGTGCTCAAGGGTCCTTCACAGCATTATGTCGTGGACAACTTCTCAGTCGGCCTCGATATCGGGCCGGACGGCAGAGAAAAGGGAGTCGCCATGCATCACAAATCGCGTGCGCTCTCAGAACCGCCGCCGTCGGTTCCAACAGATATTCCAGCACTGCCTCCAATGAGTGAATGGGTCAATGTCCATACACTTGGCATCACTGGCAATGCCGACGTTACGGAAACATTAAGAGAGGCAATAGACAAACATAAAGTGCTGTATTTCCCGATGGGACGATACAATGTCTCTGGACCGGTAAGACTTAAAAAGGATACGGTGATCATCGGTCTGCATCCAAGCAGAACGACACTTTCCGTTCAGGGTAACGCAGGAACCGGTGAAGAACCCGTCGGTGCTGTCATTGCTCCCGGGGATGGAAAAAACATTGTCTGTTCGATTTCCGTTTCACCCGGCCCCTATGCCGGGGTACTGTGGATGGCGGGGCCGCATTCCCTGATGGATGATGTTTCATTCGGCGGCGGCGGCGGTATGGGCCGCCGTGGCGGCGGAGGAACAACAGCACGGAATCCCGATATTTGGGTGACCAACGGAGGCGCCGGGATTTTTCGAGGTGTCTGGCCGCACGGCACAAGTTCCAGCGAAGGATTCGTGATTGAAAACACAACAACAAAAGGCATCATCTACCAGATGTCCGTTGAACACCACAACCGTGTCGAACTGGTCATGAAGAATGTCGAGAACTGGGAATTCTATGCGTTGCAGACAGAAGAGGAAAATCCTGCCGGGCATACTGCAAATGCCATGCACATGGAGGATTGCAAAAATATCCTGTTTGCCAATACCTATATGTACCGTGTCTCCCGTATAACATGGCCGACAAAGTACGGTATGATCATAAAGGACTCTGATAATATCGTCTTTGAAAACATGAAAGTGTTCAGTCAGACAAGGCTGGCATTTGATTGTGCTGTCTATCATGAAAACAGCGGGGTGGAAGTCCGACAGCAATTCTTTACGAACTTTGTTATTAACAAGGATCTTAAATCACCTGAGCCGCTCCCGTTGCCGGAAAAGCTGTTCCCCAAAAATGCCGCTCTCGAAAAACTGGCGTCCGGCTACAGAAATGCGGCAGGTCTGACGACAGACTCCAAAGGAAATCTCTATTATGCCGATGACTCTAACCGCAAAGTTTACAGGTGGAATGCGGCGGATAAAAAAGTGGAGTTGTTGACAGAGACTCCGAATAACCAGCCAATGGTGATGGCGTTTGTTGAACCTTCGACGCTGCTAATGGTGGCACGAGAAAACAGAGTACTCGCGTTGGATGTATCACAAGAAGACGCAGGCCCGCAGGTCATTACCGGTGTACCAGAAGCCGAACCGGGTACGAAGCTCCTGATTCCTGTGGGAATTCATAACATGATGTCGGTGTTGGATGATCTGCTGGAACATCGTGATTATACGTATCGCATGGGAAGCAATACCGCAGTCGTCAGTATTCAGGAAAATGCTCGCCGCGAGTATTTCTATGCACCTAATACCCAAACAGCCGTCAAGGCGGGGGGCACCTGGCGTCCGCTTCCTCAGAGTTCAAATATGGCCGCGTTTGCACCGGGAGATACATTCTATGTCGCCAGCGAAGACGACGGCAAAACATACCGGGCGAAACTGAATAAAAACGAGACACTTACATACTGCGTTTTTGCCGAGCGCGGCGGTACTGCGGCTGTCGAAGATGCGGCCGGAAATGTTTACATCGCCAGTGATCAGGTCTATATTTACAACAGTAAAGGCGAGCAGATCGGCGTACTCGAAATACCGGAACGCCCGGGCAGTCTCGCCTTTGGCGGTCCCGATCATAAAACGTTGTACATCGGAGCACGCACTTCGCTGTATTCTGTACGCACAGGGAACCCCTGAACTGCCGACACGCATAAATTATAAAATGGCTCTTCTTCAATAGGTCTGGTTGGTCAGATGGATCGCCGAGATGACGCCGTCCAACTCGCCCTTGATAAAGGCATTATGACGGACGCCTGTGTGCTGTTTGAGTGCTTTTTCAATCGTCGCGGCACAAGAGGCGAAGTGCATGTCGCTGATTTTGTGGTCTGTTGTTTTGATGGCCATGCTTGCGTTCGCTATAGCGAAAAGCGTTCGTGATGGATTCGTCTCTCGTCGATGTTCAGTTCGTGCAGGGCCGTGATGACCTTGTTCATCATCGCTGGCGGGCCGCACAGATACACGTGAGGTGTCGTCTGCGCCCGGTCGGGTTCCAAAGGCGATGAAGAAATCGTAAAGGGATGCAGTTCAGAAAGTCGGCCCGGCCGGATCAGCTTGAGGGACATAAACCAGCCGGGATGCCTGCAGCCGATACTCTTTGCTGAAATGCTTCGTCTTCATGGACACTCTTGTAATGTGGACTCATATTGTGCATTTCCAAGCCCCTCGTTTCCAGTCTCCGCTGCCCGTTTAGCACCGCACACATCCCGCCCCTGTCATCATTTTGGTTTTTTGCCCAAAAATTATTAAATTTAGAATTGACACACTACATATTGTTGTTACGATAGTGTCAATGTCTATGATATTGTATTGGGAATACTCCTTGCCAGCTGGGGATTCTACCGTGAGGTGTCCGTATTGCAAAGAAGACCGCGACAAAGTCATCGATTCCCGTTCGAGCGACGGCGGGCGGGTGATTCGGCGGCGGCGTGAGTGCTTGGCCTGCCAGCGGCGATTTACCACCTATGAACGCATCGGGGAGAATGTCAAACTCAACGTCATCAAAAAAGACGGCACCCGAGTTCCCTATGACCGGTACAAGGTGATTTCCGGACTCCAGAAAGCCTGTTACAAGCGGGCGATCTCGGCCGAAAGAATCCAAGAGATTGCCGACAAGATCGAAGAGGATATTTTCCGCAGTTTTGACAAAGAAGTTGCTTCCGGCTATATCGGCGAGCGGGCGATGCGTCATCTTCGCCGCATCGACAAAGTGGCCTATATTCGTTTTGCCAGCGTCTATCGGGAGTTTACCGACGCCGACGCCTTGTTGGATGAAGTCAGTCAGGCCTTCTCTGAATCAGACAACCCTGAACAGCCCGGCCTGTTTTTATAACTCGGACGGGTCAAAAACAGACATTTTTAGTGTTTGAAAGGGTTAGCGAAATGCAGATTCGGGTTCTAAAATCCGACGGCAGCACTGAGCCGTACCTGCACACCAAGGTACTCGGCACATTTCATTACGCACTGGCGACAGCCGGCGATGCCCCGATGTTTGCCGCTGAGCAGATGTCCGAGGCGGTGACGTATTATTTGTATCAGCGCAGGCCGACCGGCCAGATTTCCGCCGATGAAATTCATCTGATGGTTGAATCGGTGCTTACGGCGACGGGATTTTCGCACGCGGCCGCGGCCCTGAATCGCTATCGCCTGATGCGCAAGCTCAAGCGGCGGCGGATCGAGGTCGTTGGGGACGCCTCACACAACAAAGGCGATTATGCGTCCGAGTGGAGTAAGTCGCGGTTAGCGGCTTCACTGGTCCGAAATCACCAGATTGACGCCCTGACCGCCCGTGCAATTGCCGGCGCGGTTGAGGAAAAAGTGATCGGAATGAATCTGACACGGCTTCGAAAATCCCTGCTCCGCCAGCTTGTGTTGGGCGACGTGGAAAGTATGCTGGAAGCCCGCTGTCAACTGGAAGCTTCGGCCCTATAACAGTCCGCCGGCGGCCGACCGGCGAAAAAACATAAGTTCGGGTGCGAAATGGAGTTCGCGACAGGCAGCCGACGAGAGGGATTGCGTCCGCCGCGGCAAAGAAAACCAAATCCGACAGGATGGGGAACAATACTGTGGCCGGCTGCTTGGCTTTATTGGGGAAAGGGGACAGGTAAGGACTATTTCGGTCGCCCGCCATGGTTGCCGTTCAAGAGCTGTCATCAGAGGACGTACAATATCTCTGTCCAAAATACGCTCGAACAGATTTCCCGAATTTGAGCCTGCACCCCGGAAAATGATTTAAAGGGTAAAGGAAAAAAGGGAAACTCGCTTACTTTTTTCTACGTCGCAGCATCAAACTACCACCCAGCAACAACACTAAACTGCAAGGTTCAGGGACGGAGGCGACACGAAACCCTACGCTGCCGGCCTCGATGTCCGGAGTGGCGATGTTCCGGTAGAAAGAACTGAGGAAGTCGACGACGCCGGTGTCGCCGAAGGAGCCACCGCGGACGCCGCGTTCGGAACCGGATAAATAAGCTCCAGTATAAAACGGACTTTCTATCCACTCCCAGACATTCCCCATCATTCCATACGTGCCATTGAGTTCTTCCGAACCGCTACCGACTGCCCACGGGCCGGGAGGATTGGTGGCGTATCCACCGTCCCAATAATTCCATCCCGTTCCGCTGATGCCGTCGCCCTGATGCAGCGTTTCGCCCGGTTTTGTTGCGTACGCTTGCAGACTCTCCCCGTTCCAGTAGGCCGCCTTGACCCATTCATTCTCCGTTGGCAGGAAATACTTTGCATTGCTGTTGCGGAAGGGATTGCTTGCATCGTAGCCGGCATCCGTCACATCCCACACAGTAAAAGTAGTGCCGTTAAACTTGTATGCCGCCGTGTTTTCAGTGTTGGTGTTGAGCCAGTTAACGAATTGTGCCGCCTCGAACCAGCTTACATTATTGCTTGGGTGGTCAGCTCCTGTCCAATAGGGGTTATTGGCAGCAAACTTGGCAAACTGGGCATTGGTGATTTCGAACTTGCCCATCCGATAATCATTGTTGACGATACCGTACCCTCCGGTGGGATTGGTCGCCCCCGAAATCGTCACAAACTCAATCGTGAACTCGTTGGCCGTGCCCTCAGCAAACGTATCCGCAAATGAAACACCCGAAATGAACAAACATACAACGGTTGATAATAGAAATGTCTTTTTCATCTTTTCATCCTTTCCCAAAAAGTGGTTTGTAATTGTCGGTGGGTTTTCTCCCCTATCTTTCCAAGGCATTGATTGTACCAACTCACCCTGTCCGAAATCAAGGGAAAACTAAAAATCCGTAGTTTCCACGGGTTATAAATCGCTACAAAAGCACCCCAACTGCAGATATAGCGGGTAAAGTCGGCGGGTATATAGAAAAGCTGGAGATAGAGTTAAGCCATCTCCATCCAGTGGTCTCCGTTTTACCTCGACGTTTCTCCACTGAAATTTGGCCAATTTCGACTGAAACGTCCTGTCTTAAAACGACATAATAAACAAGAATTCACTAAAAATTCATATTCATCACGATTATCAGTATAACAATCGAAATTATAGGCAAAAGGATGAATTAATGTCGAGAAAAATATTAATGCATTGCGAACAAGTGTGTGAGAATCTAATTCCGGGACGTTAGATTTGAATTCTCGTGTTTTTCCCCATAGAACCGTTAGAAGTGCAATGTTGCAGCCGCAACCTTTTATCACGCGTTGTGGGCTAATAATTGCGATATTTTTGCGATTCTTATAGACAATTCTGTTAAAATACGCCGGAGGTGTTGCTTTTCTGTGCTCGAACAGGTACAAAATGACACGGAAATTTAACGTTAACCCTTTTTAAGAATTCTCGATGAGGTGACATTATGGCAGACCTGAAGGCATTAAGCGAAGCGATTATCAAGGGCGACCAGAAGACCGCGGTTGATATCACCAAGGCCGCGATCAGCGAGGGGATGGCCCCCGAGACCATTCTGGGCGACGGCCTGATTGCCGGGATGAATGTAATCGGTACGCGTTTCAAGGCCAACGAAGTCTATATCCCCGAAGTCTTGATAGCCGCGCGGGCAATGAAGATGGCGATGGAACATCTGGAGCCGGTGCTGGTGGCCGCGGGCGTCAAACCCCTCGGCAAGGCGATACTCGGCACGGTTCAGGGCGACCTGCACGACATCGGCAAGAATTTGGTCGTGATGATGCTCAAGGGTGCCGGCTTTGAGGTCGTTGATCTTGGCGTCGATGTCTCGTCGGACAAATTCGTCGCCGCCGCCAAAGAAGGCCAGCCGCAGATTGTCGGCCTCAGTGCCCTGCTGACGACCACGATGCCCTCAATGGAAAAAACAATTTTGGCGCTGAAAGAAGCAGGCATCGCCGCCAAAACGATGATCGGCGGAGCGCCGGTCACACAGGCCTACGCCGACAAAATCGGCGCCCACGGCTATGCGCCCGACGCCGCCAGTGCGGTCGATCTGGCCAAACGCCTGTTAAATTAAGCGTGTTAATCAAGCCCTGCCTTGAGCGGCGCACGCCCGATTTGTCGGGGGTGCGCTGTTTTTTTTGTCCTGCCGGCGGCTGATTATGCGAAGCCGAAAAATCTACGGCTTGCCGGCGATGCAGAACAGATGCTTTTCCGTGGGTATCAGAAGGCGATCCAAAAGGGCGCATGTACGTCAATAAATGTGTCACTAATTGCATCGCCTGTTCCTTTAGACAGTTGTTGATTATGAGTTCCGGTTCATCAATCACGAACAATCTGTCCCTGCCATCATACACATAATCACACTTTTACCCTACCGGGATCGACAAAACCGTTTGCCTATTCTGTACAGAGTTTGAACGGAATGCCGCAAGGCTTTGATTTAAGGAAAGTTACATAACATTTAGATCGCTGAAGATAGGGCATTAATGCCCGGGGAAAAAACTGCGCATAAAAAAATCCGCCAGCGGCATAAAGAAGGAGGAAAAGAAGTTGGTGAACTTCCCAGGGCTACTACCGCTGGCGGCAGAAGGAGCATATATATATAGCAGACCCCTCTGAACCTGTCAATGCTTTTTTTGGAAAAAATTAAAAAATCCGCCTCGATGTCGCTTGTTAAATCCATAAGATATTTCAAAAAATAGGCTTATGGCCAAATAACGAATTGCATATAAAGTAAGAAATCGCCACAGAAACGGAAGATTTTCTTGTGGCCAGAACGTTTATATCGCTTTATCGTGTCACTGTCCGGACGTTATTTCGCCGCTTGTGCCTGCTTTAGCACCTCGAGCACCCGAGATTCAAAATGAAACGGATAGACATTGCAACTGAGGGTTTCGCCGGGAACAGCCAGTCCGTCTTTGGACAGGGACTGACAGATCAGCTCTTTGTCCTCCGGAAATTCGTCGACGACCATTTTGATGAACAAGCGTTTGAGTGTTTTTCGCCGGTTCTTTTTTGCCAACATTTTTTCATCGCCCTCTTTGCCGGCGGCCCGAAAGTAACTGCGGATCTTCTTGAGCGTCGGCCGGTCGCCCTGAAAATACTTGTCAAAACGCTGCGAGATCCGTTCGGGCAGATATTGGGGGGCTTCGATGACCATCTTTTGAATTTCATCCGTGCTGTAGTAAAGAAACGGATCGCCGAAGAACGCGGCCGCACTGTAATTGAGCCGAAGGTCCGCCAAATATGCGGGCAGCGTCTTGCTCCCTCGCTGCGGGTGCAGAAAATCACGCGGGCCGTCGCCGACCAGAACCGTATAGCAGTAGCGATTTAAATCGGGGCGGTTGAACCGGATGATATCGCTGTAGGCCCGCTGAAGCCGCGCCTGGGTGTGGCTGCGGACATCCATAATCAGCACCCGCGAGGTAATGGTATCGCGGGCCAACGCGAGGATATCGCCGGGCGCACCGTCGCCGGGCGTAATCAGCTTGACGGATTCCAATCCGGGGTATTCGCCGAGCCTTTCACGAATATCTTCCAGAAGGACACGATCCATCGTGACGATATGGATCGTATTGTTTCTGTTTGTGTAATGCAGCATCGTAAATTAAGAATTAAGAACTAAATTTCTATCTTCGTATCTTTCGTGGTGAATATAATCTTATTGCTTACGAAAGACGGCGACGACGTTTTCGACCTCGACGACGAACAGCCGGTTGTCGCCTTCAAAATCCACCGGGATCGCGCCCTTGGGGTTGAACAGAACCTTGTCGTACTGCCTGAGAGGTAACTCCGAGGACATCTCGATCTCGGCCGAGACCGACACGATGCGCCCCGTGATCGTGGGGATTTCGATGTTGTCGGGCAGTTGAATGCCGCCCTTGGTCTGCTTTTTGTCCTCGTCCTTGCGGATCAGGATGCGCTTGCCGATCGGCTCAATCGTCTCAAACGGCTCGTTCGGGATGTCCTTGTTGATATCCATCTGTGTTCACTGCCTTATTTTACCGTGGGCGGTTATGATTTTTTCGTTTTGGTGGTTTTTTTACGCGTCGCCGGTTTTGCTTCCGATTTGTCCGGCGCAAGAATTTTTTTGGCCTCTTCTTCAGTGGCGGGCGGCCATTTTCCAACAGCGGCCAGTTCCTTTAATTCATCCAGTTTTTTCACACTGACGATGGTGCGGCAGCGCGGAAATTTGTTGCAGCCCATAAACGGCCCGCGTTTGCTCTGTCGGATGACCAGCTCGCCGGTCTTGCACTTGTGGCACTTGACGCCCGTCGGCTCAGCCGGCGGCGCCGGCGGCAGCGGATTGCCCTCTTTGTCCATCTTGACGATGGTCTTGCAGTTGGGATAATCCGAACAGCCGAGGAACGGTCCGAAGCGGCCGGTCTTGCGGGCGAGCGGCTTTTGGCAGTTGGGGCACTTGTGTTCGGTGATGTCGGCAGCGGCTTCGATCATTTGTCCTTCCTTATCACAGGGACATGCATATTTACACTCCGGATATTTCGAGCAGCTCAAAAACTTTCCGTTTTTGCCGAAGCGATAGACCATCGGGGCCTTGCACTCCGGGCAGGTGTAGTCGCTCGGCTCGGTCTCGGCCTTGGCGTGCTTCATTTCCTCGGCGGCTTTTGCGAGATTATCTTTGAACGGGCCGTAAAATTCTTCCAGCACCTTGACCCAGTCCAGATGCTGCTCTTCGATCTGGTCAAGCTGCTCTTCCATGTGCCGCGTAAAGGCCAAGTCCATCACATTCGGGAAAAACTCATTGAGCTTATCGGTTACGATCTCGGCGACATCTTTGGCAAAGAACTTCTTGTCGATCTTCTCGACGTACCCGCGATCCTGAATCGTCGAGATAATCGACGCGTATGTGCTGGGCCGTCCGATGCCTTCTTTTTCGAGCGCCTTAACCAGCGACGCTTCGGTATAGCGGGCCGGCGGCTTGGTAAAGTGCTGCTCGGCTTTGAGGCTCACCGGTGCCAGCGGGTCCTCCGGCTTCAGCGCCGGCAGCCGCGGCTCTTCGGTCGGCGTGGCCCACACACGGGTAAAGCCGTCAAAGACCAGAATCCGGCCGGTCGCCCGGTATTCGCAGGCGAACGCTTCCGCACGCCCGGCGATGTCCACTCGCGTCGTGTCCCACTGCGCGGCGGTCATCTGACAGGCCACAAACCGCCGCCAGATCAAGTCATACAGTTTAAATTGCTCGTCGCTGAGAAACATGCGGATGTCATCCGGCGTCAAATCCGGATCGGTCGGACGGACAGCCTCATGGGCCTCCTGCGCGCCCTTGGCGGCGGCGTAGTAGTTGGGCTTTTCCGGCAGGTAGTCCCTGCCGAAGCGATGCTCGATAAAGCCCCGCGCGGCCTGCAGCGCGTCCTGCGACAAAAACGTGCTGTCGGTTCGCATATAGGTAATCAACCCCAGCGCCCCCATCGAGCCGAGGTCGATGCCCTCATAAAGCTGCTGAGCGATAAGCATCGTGCGTTTGGCGGCAAAGCCCAGCCGATTGGCCGCGGCCTGCTGCAGCGTCGAGGTGATAAACGGCGGCGCCGGCCGTGACTGCATCCGGCGGGTGGAGACATCCTTAACTGAAAACGCAGCCTGTTGAATCTTCGCGAAGACGGCCTTGGCCTGTGTTTCGTTGTCGACGTGATACTTGTCGCCGTTGACGCCGACCAACTCGGCCCGAAACGCATTTCGCTCGGCCAGCCACTGATCCTGCTCGGCTAACGTGCGGCCTTTCTCGCCGGCCGCGACCAGAAACGCCTGCCAGTCCGCACCGTAGTCTTTGCCGGTCTCGGTCGAAAACACCGCCGGGATCAGCCAGTATTCCTGCGGGTCAAACGCCCGAATCTCGCGCTCGCGCTCGACGATCATCTTCACGGCTACAGACTGCACGCGCCCGGCGCTAAGACCTCGGGCAACCTTCTTCCACAGCAGCGGACTGATCTGGTAGCCCACAATCCGGTCCAGCACCCGCCGGGCCTGCTGGGCCAGCACGCGGTGCATATCGATCTTGCCGGGTCGCGAAAACGCCTTCTGGATATCGGTTTTGGTGATGGCGTTAAACACCACGCGGAAGGTGTTCTCGTCTTTGAGCTTGAGCACCTCGGCCAGATGCCAGGCAATGGCCTCGCCCTCACGGTCCAAGTCGGTCGCCAGATACACGGTTTGGCACCGCTTGGCCGAGTCCTTCAGGGCGGCAACGGTACGATTACGGCCTTTGGAAATCTCATACTCCGGCACAAACCCGTTCTCGATATCCACGCTCAGTCCCTTGCCCGGCAGGTCACGAACGTGACCCATCGAGGCCTTGACCTCAAAATTCGGACCCAGATATTTATTGATCGTCTTGGCCTTGGCGGGCGATTCGACAATCACGAGCGATTTTTCTGTTGTTGATTTGGCCATGCGTTCTGCGACTCTATATAATAAGGAATAAAATTTAAATAAAAACAACTCCAGTTTTATTCTTTTTAAAGGCTATGTCGATTAATAACCGCCCGCCTTAGCCGCTGTCAAGAAAAAACACAATATTCTCTACTCTCCGTTCGGCCCCTTGGTGGACAGCGGGTATTAAACCGCCCCCGTAGGATGGGCTTTAGCCCATCACCACTCCACGCCGCCGCAACAATATTCGCAAACCAGAAATGGCTTTTTTTCATAATCCCGAAGGGATTTTAAGTAATTTGGCCGTAGGCTTACGTCTACGGCTAACTTACTGTTGTCCCTGTCGGGACTTACCACCATTGTTGTGGCGATATTAGCATTCCAGCCAACATCAAAAAATTTTCAAATTTTTCCTGAAAATCAATAATTTTAATTGATAAATCAATAATATTGATTAATATTCAAGTATATTAATTCTTTCAGGCTATGAATAAAAAGACAAAAGACATCCTGTTGCCTTCAAGCTGTCCGTTCTGCGGGGAGAATGTGGTGGTGACCCGTTTCGAATGCACCGGCTGCGGCAGTGAGGTTCAAGGGTCCTTCCGGGCCGAAGGCGTGTTCTCGCTGCCGGTTGAATATCAGAAGTTTATTGTCGTGTTTCTGGCCCAGCGCGGAAACTTAAAGAGCATCGAAAAGGAACTTGGCATTTCCTATCCGACGATCAACAAAATGCTCGACACCATCAATCTGATGCTTGAGCAGTCGGAAACCATCGCCCCGATGCACACTAAGCTTAGCCGCAAAGACATCCTGGAGGCAATCGATAAAGGTCAGATGAGCGTCAAAGAGGCCGCAAGTCTCTTGAAAAATCAGCAATAAATCCAACTGAAAGGAAGGAAAAAAATGGAACCATTTGGCTTGTTGTTACTCCTTATTCAAATCCTTATTCCGGTAGGGTTGTATGTCATTTTAAAATATGCGTGCAAACTATCCTGGCTGACATCGATTTGTCTGGCGATATTGATAATGCCGTTTCTCCTCATGCTGCTTGTAATGCCTCTTCACCCCGGTTCACAGTATAAGAGCGCCAAGCCACTGCTTTTAATGGCGGCCATTGCCGCCGTCATTCTGATTATTCAGTTTCTCCGATGGGCGGCCGGCAGCGATCACAGCGCCGGCGGTGTTGTGACGTCCGAGGAACGGCAGAAAACGCTCAAGATGGTCGATGAAGGCAAGATCAGCTCTCAGGAAGCCTCCGAATTGCTTGACGCATTGGGCCGTTCCAGTGCGATGCGAGGGCAGGATACATTTTCGCGACTGGATATATTGACGCTTGTGGGCATCGGTCTGGTGGTTCTCGGTTTCTTTCTGCCGTGGGTCTTTATCCGTATCGATATGCCGGGGTTGCTGGGCAAGGGGTCGGCGTATCAGGCCGGTTCTCACTCCGGAGCCGTCGGATGGGCGGTTTTGGTGATCTCGATCCTGGCGGCGCTGCCGGTATTCATTACCCCGAAAGAGTATCTTTACAAAATGTCGCTGCTGCAGATGTTCCTGTGGGTGCTGGGCGGGGTGATCACCATCAGTCTGTTGGTGCAGGCCGTACAGGCAAAGTTTGGGCCGGGGCTTTTTGTCTGCCTGGCCGGGTACGTGATGGCCGCCGTCGCGAGCTTTATCAAATTCAAGAAACTGGCCGCCTGAACACCCCCGACTGCTCGCCCGCTAACCACCACCCAATAAATTGAAAGTGCGTCATCTTCAAGCGCAGCGTGTGGGTGCGAGATGTTGCATTACGACAAACCTTCAATTTCTTGTTTTACATAGTACATTGAAAATTCGTTTGTGACCTTGAATTATCACTTTTCGAAAGACGGGATTTGCGGTAAAGTATCCGACAATCAACATATACCACACAAACAGGAAAGGACAATCGATGAGCGATGTCGTCAAGATAATGCCGTGTCTGGATATGCAGGACGGGCGGGTGGTCAAAGGGGTGCATTTTGTGGATATTCGGGACGCCGGCGACCCGGTGGACTGTGCGCGGGCGTATTGTACCGCCGGGGCCGATGAGTTGGCCCTGCTGGATATCACCGCCACCGTCGAAGGCCGCGGCACGCTGCTGGAGGTCGTGCGGCGGGTCGCCGACGCGGCCACAATTCCCTTTACGGTCGGCGGCGGCATCCGCGACGCCAAGACTGCCGAGGCCGTACTCAACGCCGGCGCCGACAAGGTCTCCACCAGCAGTGCCGCCTTTCGCCGCCCGCAGGTCATCGACGAGATGGTGCGGGCCTTCGGGGCCGACCGCGTCACCGTGGCAATCGATGTCGATCGCAATCCGTCATTGCCCAGCGGCTATGAAGTCTATATCGACGGCGGCCGCACCGCCACCGGCGCCGATGCCGTCGAGTGGTCCAAACAAGTCGCCGACTTCGGCGTGCAGGTCATCCTCCCGACCAGCAAGGCCGGCGACGGCGCCAAAACAGGATATGACTTGCCCGTCATCAAGGCGATGAAAGCAGCAACGGGTGTCGAGATTGTCGCCTCCGGCGGTGCCGGCAAACTGGAGCATTTTTACGAGGCCGTTCAGGCTGGCGCAACCATCCTGCTGGCGGCCAGCGTCTTCCATTTCAAGTCCATCGACATCGGCGAACTCAAGGCCTATCTGGCCGAAAAAGGTGTACCCTGCGGCTCTTAACTCTCCCCCTGTCCTGTTCATAAGTCAACAAAAGTGTTACCCATGTCGTCGGTATAAAGTGTTACCTATGTATCGGTTGACAAAGTATTTTAGCCGACTTTTTTAAACGAGCGGTGGCACGGCCCATCCTACTTATCGTAACGGCGGGCGAACACATCGGTTCGCCCCTACTTTTTTCTGAATGGCCTGGTGAAAAATGAACCGACGGATTTCAGGGAGGCGCCGACGAAGGAGACGCCTTTGGCGCCGGTGTGATAGACGGCGGTGACGGTGGAGGTGCTGGCGTCATAGACGGTTTGGCCGGCGGCGGAGGCGGCGCGGATGGGAGTCCGGATGAAGTTGGTCAGGCTGTCGCCGGTTTCGTTGAGGGCGTCGGCGACTTTGTCGCCGGTATCCTCGGCCGATACCCCGGCGCGGCGGCGGACGCCCTGCCAGACATCCTTAAAGAAGATGTCTTTGACATCGGTGTAAAAATCGCCGACGTGGCTGAGCAGGTGGCGTTTGGCCTCGGCGGCGTTCCAGCCCTTGAACGCGCGGCATCGCTCCATCGCGGCGTGGCCGGCGATGGTCGTCATAAAGCCGGCGCCGATGCCCTGCGCGATATCGTCGATGAATCGCCCGATGCCCGGCACGCGCGAGCCGAGACCCTCGATGAGATTTTTGCCCATGTTGATATAGTTGACCGTGGCGATGACGTTGAGGATGTCCAGCAGGATGCGGCACTGCTCGGCGACGGCGGGGCGGGCGTTATAAACGCGGATGATGCGGATGGTCATCACGAGGTTGCGGTAGATGACGATTGCCAGATCGGCGGATTTATACGGACTCAGCGTCACGCCGATCATGATGTCGCGCATAGAGTCGCGCACCTGGCGGGCGGCCAGCGCGTCGATGTCGGCCAGCGCCGGCACAATCGCCCGCGCCTCGACGACCTCGATGGTCGCACGCAGCGTCTCGGCCGGCGCCGCTTCGGCCAGCGCGCGGTCAATCTGGTCCAGGGCGATCTGGATATACTGGTGCTTTTCGTCCGAGACGGCCGGGTTGACTGTCAGCCGCTCGAGAAACCGCCGCAGATACCGCAGGTATTTTTTGAGCTGGCGGTCGGGCGCCTGTGCCGGATCGGGGATCACCGGCGGCTTCAGCGCCCGCGGCACGGCCGCCAGATTGACCCACAAGTACCACACCAGCCAACCGACGGCGGCGGCAATGGCCGCCAAAAACGCATACCCGACCGCCGGGTGCATCCCCCGCAGCGTCTGATACGCCCGCACCACCTCTACAAACGCGAAAAACGCGAAAAATACCCCCACGGCCATTACGGCCGTCCGCACTATCCGAAACCAGTGTTTAAGCATAAACAACCCTTCCTATTGATTACTGATGATTGCTTATTGATTATTGTATCAACAACGGATGGATAATGGCAAGGGTTCATTTGGATTCGATGAAGTGTGTATTTGCCGTTGGTTGATTTTTGGCGGGTGGCGGGTACAATAGTGTTTCAGAAGCCGACGAGACAGACTTAAAATCCCTTCGGGATTATTGATTTTTTTCTATAATAAATCCGTGTCATCCGCGTAATCCGCGGTCAAACAACCGTGATAATCGGTGTGAATCTGTGTCTGAAAAAGCTGTACCGCTGGATATTCGGGATTGCGGGCTGATGCCGTATGCGGCGGCGCTTGCGCTGCAGATGGAGCTGTGCGCGCAGCGGCAGGCGGACGCGATTGCCAATACCGTTCTTGTTGTTGAGCATCCGCCGGTGATTACGCTGGGGGCGCGTAAGAGCGAAAACAAGCTGATGCTGGATGAGGCCGCGCTGGCGGCGGCGGGGGTTGAGGTTGCGGCGGTCGGACGCGGCGGCGGGACGACGGCGCACAATCCCGGACAATTGGTGTTTTACCCGATCATTAAGCTCAAAACGCTGGGGCTGGGGGTGAGTGAGTATATCCGTCGGTTGGAAGGCATCGGCATTGAACTGCTGGCAGGGCTGGGCGTAGAGAGCGGCCGCCGCAAGGGTTATCCCGGCCTGTGGGTCGGCGACAAGAAGATTGCGTCTATCGGTGTGCAGATCAAGAAATGGGTGACGTTTCACGGGATGGCGATCAATCTGACCAACGACTTGGCCATTTTCGAGGCGATTGTCCCCTGCGGGCTGGACGGCGTGATGATGACCTCCGCACGTCAGGAAACCGGCCGCCCCGTTGATATGGCCGCGGCCAAGATACGACTGGCCGGATTGTGCCGAGCGTGTTTTGAAAAAAGATCGAGCGCCGAACCGAATTGTGTTTGATCTCGTGTTCGGCGCTCGATAAGTCAGTGTATGTTATTGCTGTGACGCTTCGGCAGCGACGCGAATGACCGCATCGAATGCCGGTTTGGGCTTGTTTTCCCCGTCGAACAACAGGGGGGTGCCGCGCGAGAGCCAGGAGACTGCGTCGTTGACGCCCCAGAACGTTACCATCTTGACCGAGTCCTTGTGCTTCACGAGCGCCCGGAAAAGATTCGTGTAGGCATTGGCCAGCCGTCGGTCGGCTTCGCTGACCACGCCGCCCTCCGTACGATCGGCGGCGCCGGTAATGTCTGCACTGGTGGTTCGCTGGCCGCGCACGGACGCATTGACATCCAGTTCGGTGATGTGGATGGGAAGGCCCAGCGATGCCAGTTCCGTCAGGGTGCGGTCCATGGTTTCAAACGTCGTGGAGATGTTGATGTGCGTCTGTGTGCCGATGGCATGAATCGGAACTTTCTGCTCCTGAAGCTGCTTGACCAGTGTGAAAAGCTTTTGGCGTTTTCCCGGATTTTCCAGGCCATAGTCGTTGTAGCGGAGAATCGCATCCGGATCCGCTTCGTGGGCATACTCGAAGGCCTTGGCGATGAAGTCCGGGCCGATGATCTGCGTCCAGGGTGTGCTTCGCAGGACTTCGGAGCCGCCGTCAGCCAGCGCTTCGTTCACAACGTCCCAAACCTTGATTTTGCCCTTGTAACGCCCAACCACGGTGTGGATGTGCTCGCGCATCCGTTCCAGCAGTTGCTCGCGGGTCGCACGGGGGCCGGTGTAAGCTCCGCCGCGCCGGCCGCCTTGACCCTGAGCGGGTGTTTCAAAAGGATCCGCCTGGAAAAGCCATGCGGGGACTTGGCTGTGCCAGAGCAGCGTGTGCCCGGCAATGTACAAGTCATTTTTCACGCCGAATTCAACATAGGCGTCAGCCGCAGGAAAATCATACCCGTCCTTACCCGGCTTGGGTTGGATCATCACCCACTTGAGGTCGTTTTCGTTGACGATCTGGTTGAAATGCTTCAAAACCACGGCAGTGTCCGACTTGACCTGCTCCAAGGTTCGGTTAACATTGTCGGCCTTCACGTCAGTGCCCGTCGCGATGGGGCGGTTGATGGCCACGCCAATCATGAAATGGTCTTTATAGGCGTCCTTGAGTGTAGTGGGCTTGGCGGGCGTGCTGCTGCCGTATCCGCTTGTTGCGACAAGGCTCACTGCCAATGCAAATAAGCCCAGGCAAGAGCTGAAGAGGGAGTGTTGTGCTTTCATGTGTTTCGTTCCTTTCAAAATCGGTTTTGTTTTGTCCAAAACAGTTGTTATAGAGCCGTCATGGCGGCAAGGAAACATACCACCCGCTTGTCCATACGCTGACCACTATTAAACAGAACTCCTCAAGCCTTGTCAATAGGTTAATTCGTGAGCATTCCGGCAATCTTTCGATCCCTTGCTGTCAATTGGGCACAAGTGCACCTTTGTGCACCAGTGCCGCAAAAAATTCCAAGCACTAAGCTCTAAATTCAAACAAATTCAAAACAGAAAAACCAAGGTCAAAAATAGCCGTTAAGTCTATTGTATGCAATGTGTTATGTTGCCGTTTCTTAAATAACGTGCATAAAATAAAAGGATTTTTTAACAGCAGCCTGTATAATGGTACGCCGTGCAATTAAGGTTATTTGTGGCAAGAACAGTCATCATGGAAAATAGCTCGTTCCAAACAGATAATAACATCCGACGGCTTCCGCCGTGGCTGAAGCGGCGGATCGGGTCGGGGGAAACATTCCAGCATACGCATAACACGCTGGAAGTTCACGGCTTGCAGACCATCTGCACGAACGCCAATTGTCCCAATCGGGGCGACTGCTGGAGCCGGGGGACGGCGACGGTTTTGATTCTGGGCAACATTTGTACCCGAAACTGCCGTTTTTGTTCCGTCGGGCACGGAAAGCCGCTGCCGCCCGATACCACCGAGGCGGAGCGTGTCGCACAGATGGCCAAAGAGATGGGTTTAAAGTACCTGGTTGTCACAAGTGTGGATCGAGACGACCTGGCCGACGGCGGGGCGGGTCATTTTCGGGATGTTATATTGCGGTGTCGTCAGGTCGTGCCGGAGTTGGGGGTTGAGCTGCTGGTGCCGGATTTTCGCGATTGTCAGGACACGGCGATTGCGATTCTGGCCGAGGCCCGGCCGTTCGTGTTCGGGCACAACGTCGAGACCGTGCCATCGCTGTACAGTACCGCCCGGCCCGGCGGCGACTACGGGCGCTCGCTGGAACTGTTGCGGAAAGCCAAAGCCGCTTGGCCAGAAATCCAGACAAAATCGTCCCTGATGCTCGGCTTGGGCGAGGCCGACGACGAGTTGATGGCAGTTCTTAAGGACTTACGCGGCGTCGGGTGCGACCGCGTCTCCCTCGGCCAATACCTGCGGCCCAGCAAGGAGTCGCTGGAGGTCGTGAACTACGTAACGCCCGATAAATTCGACTGGTGGGCACAGCAGGCCCGCAGTCTGGGCTTTAGCTGGGTGATGAGCAGCCCGTTTACACGAAGCTCGTATCATGCGGAGGAGTGAGAGTACTTTGTGGGTTCGTAGTTCGTAGTTCGTAGTTTTGAGTTGACTGGGGCTTGTTTTTATAGGACGCATGCTTCTGTTTTTATCGCGATTTTTCGCCCGCCACCGACAATGTATCTTATACTATAGGTGAAGCAGCAATGCTTTTGTCCTACATTTTTTATGGGGGTACATTATGAAACGGTATGACAAAACACGAAAACGCAGCGGTATGGCGCTGTTTGCGACTCTGATTTTTATCGCGGTGTTTATGGCGATGGCCGTGGGGATGATGAGTATGTCGTCGCACAATGTGATCGCCTCGAGCAATCTGCAGACCGTCAATGCCACCCGCTCAACCGCCGAGTCCGGCCTGGAAGTGGTGCGGTACTGGCTCAGTCAGGTTTCTGCCACAAACGGAAATGTGTATAGCGATACAATTGACGAGTTGGAAAATATTCTCCTTGACGCCGAAATCGCTTATGTGCCCGTCATCGACGCCGACGGACACCGGGTCCTGCGCATCGGCCCCGTTCCTCTGGATCAAGTGCAAAGCCGGAGTTTTGAGGCGATTGTCAAACCCGAATATGAAATGACCGACGTTGATATCACGGTCACAGTCAAGGGCAACCTCCAGGGGCAGTCCGGACAATTCTCCCGCGCCATGCTGGTCGGCTACAAAGCCGAGTCCGAAACTGTCGCAAGCCCTTACAACTGGTTCGATTTCGGTGTGGCCAGCAAAGGACCTTTGAGTTTGAAAGCCCTTGAGATTACTGCGGTCGAAGAGCAAAACGGCATTGATGTTAAGGTCGGCGCAGACGCTTATATTGAAAGCATGTTTACCAATGCCGCACTGAATATTAAAAACGCTAAAATCTCCGGCAATGTCAAAATCGTCAATCCTGATGCGACCGTCAGTTGGAGCGGCGGACAAAGCAGCATCGGCGGCGAAAAAGATAAAAACACCGCCCTGGCCAACCATGTTGAAAGGGGTGTGGCCCCCGTGGAGTTCCCCGTTCCCAATCCCGGACACTTCGAGCAGTATGTCAACGGCATCACCATTGACAGTTCTAATGCTGGCAGCTACAGCACCAATGTTACGCTGGACAATGTGCGCATCGCCGCAGGGACCAATCCCAAGTTCACGGGCAATGTCACCGTCCGCGGCGTGATGTATATCGAACAGCCCAACGTCGTGGAATTCGGCGGAAATGCCGATATCGCCGGCGTAATCATCGGCGACGGCGACATAACAGACAACTCCGGAACCAATCAGGTCAAATTTACCGGGACCGTCAACAGTTCCAGTGTTACGCAACTGCCTTCGGATTCGAAGTTTGACGGCATCCGCGACGAATACGGCACCTTCCTGATGGCGCCCGGCTTTGCGGTGTCGTTCGGAGGCAACTTCGGCACACTCAACGGCTGCATCGTCGCCAACGGCGTCAAGACGTACGGCAACGCCGGCGGCACGATTGCCGGATCGATTTTGAACTTCTCCGACGAACCTATGCTGCTGGAAGGTAAGGATCTGCTGTTCCGCAAATCCGGCGTCGCCAATATCCCTCCTCATCTGCAAACGCAGAACAACACCTACTGGTCATTCGCCTACAACAGCACGGCCTACCGGGAGGGGATCGACTTGTGGCCTGAAGAATAACAGCACACAAATAGTCGTCTTTGGGCAAAGACAACTATTTCAAGAAAGGAGCTTATCATGTGTTCGGCAGCTTATGTAAGTGCGGTCTCTCAACACAAAAAACGAAACGGCATCGCGATGTTCGCGGCGCTGATCTTTATCATGGTCTTTATGGCCATGGCGGCGGGATTGATGTCGATGTCTGCGACAAATCTGCAATCCGCCGACAACCATCGCAATGCCAACGCGGCGCTGAACGCGGCGCTGTCGGGGCTGGAAGTGGCCAAATACCAGATTCTTCAGGCCCCCGTGATCGAGACGTTTACCAACACGGTCTCGGTGGAAGACGCCGACCGGATGTGGCACGGGCATAACGGTCAGGGCGGCCTGTACGGACGGCTGCTGGCCGCCAATCTCGGCGGGCAATCGCCCGGCAAGGCCAACTTCAGCGGCGGGCAGGAAATCAAGACCGGCCGCGCCAAGGCTGGACGAGGCAACGGTCCCGTAAACGCTCAGGGCAACGCATGGGCATGGGGGTGGAGACGGCGTGAAAATGCGTCCTTTCAGCTTCGGTTTTTGCGTTACGATGACGACCCTTTTACTATCTATGTCCAATCTATCGGCGACGATGACGGGCAGATTACTCGTACCGTTCAGATGCAATGGAAGATTGCCAAGAAGTCCAAAGTGCTGGAATATGCCGTCGCCAGCCGCGGGCGTATCTGGCTGGACGAGGGCAGCGTCGTTCACGGGCCTTTGTACAGTACGTGGAACCGGCCTGAAATCGGACCCGGTATCGAGACCTCGCCCGGCACGGAAGTTCACGGCACGATCAACACTCCCATCACGGTGGACGATGTTGAGGCCAACAACATCCAGATGGAAACGCTCGGCGACAACGGCAATCCTATGTTCCACTTTGGCGTGGACGCTTATGATCTTGACGGCAATCCCGCTTTCGGAACATACGGCCCCGTGGACGATAACGGCTATCTGTTGGACACGGCGCTGAACCCTGTCTTCGATGAAAATGGCAATCGCATCGCACAGGATTTTGCAAATCGCTATTACAGCGAAGAAGACTACGCCAAGGGCTATCACGAGAATATCAATTACGATGTGCCTTTCACCAACGACATGGAAGGCATGCGGCCCGAAGACTACGACACCAGCAATTACAAAGCAATGTGCAGCACCATCGGCTCTTACGACCGGACGGTCACCGAATATTTCCCCTACGCCGAAGGCAATTACAGCCAGCCCAAAAGCAGTTCAAGCTTTAAATATACGCGCCGCGTTTATGAAAACAGGACATTCTCAAATGTCAGTGTACCTCAGGGACAGCACGCTCTCTTCAAAAACTGCACATTTGAAAATATTTTGTTCATTGAAGCCAGAACCAACTACAATACCAATATCAACACGAATTACAGCCAAACCAACAATATCCGTTTTGAGGACTGTACGTTCAACGGGGTTATTGTTACCGACGTGCCCAGCAGTACGAATCACTACAGTTGGTGGATGCGTAATTCGCTGACCTTTACCGGCGAATCGATATTTGAAAACACTTCAAGCATTCAGGAAGCGACGTTGCTTGCCCCCAATTTCAACATCAACATCGGCAGTACCGCACAGGTCGGCGACACCAGCAACAACATCATCAAAGGTGCCCTCGTCGGCGGCATTGTGGATGTCTATGGCAACGCTGAAATCCACGGCACAATCATCTCCATGTACGACACCAGCGCCTTTACAAACGGATATATCACCAACATCGGCGACCTTGAGGACGGCGGCAGCGAAAGCAACGGAAATATCGAGGGTCAGATCACCATTATACCCGATCCCTCACAGCTTTTGCCCAGCGGCATCAAGTCGCCCGTGGTCTTTGTGTCCGACCGGTTCTCGTATGTCGAAGTGCGATAAGAAAACGTAAAAATGCAGATAACAACGGCTATTTGAAAGGAAATACACAATGAAAACGACATGGTTATTATTGGCGATGCTGACGGCTCTGTTAAGTCTGTCGGTTTCGGTGGTACGGGTTGAGGCGGCCGGGCTGGAACTGTCGGGCGCGTCGGCAATGGACGACAGCGGCGAGCCTGCCAATCCTCCTACGGAAGTGTTTCCTTCGACGTTTTGCCAAGACGACGGTTCAGGCGAGCCTGCACCTCTCGAACTTCCTCTGGAATAGCACCCGTGATGTCACACCGCCCATGCGGCCCCATTGGCCGGTATGGGCGTTTTTTTTTGCACAGCCGGTTCACATCCGGTTTTGTCTTGATATTTTTCTCTGCGCCGGTATCATACGGCGATGGACACCTACAAAAACAAGATTATCGCCGGCGATTGTATTGAATTGTTAAGCAAGGCCAAAGAGCCGTTTGCGGACTTGGTGTTTGCCGATCCGCCGTTCAATATCGGGTATCAGTACGACAAATATCACGACAAGGTCGAGAAGAATAATTACCTGGCGTGGACAAAGGACTGGATGGCGGCGTGTGTGAGGGTGCTTAAGCCGCACGGGTCGTTCTTTATCGCCATCGGGGATGAGTATGCCGCCCACGTGCGGCTCATCGGCGAAGAATTGGGGCTGACGCTGCGCAACTGGATCATCTGGCACTACACCTTCGGCCAGCAGACAAAAGCTAAATTTGCCCGTTCACATGCTCATATTTTTTATTTTGTCAAAGATGAGAAAAATTTCACCTTTAATGACGATGAAGTTCGGGTCATCTCTGACAGACAAAAGATATATAAAGACAAAAGGGCAAATCCTTTTGGTAAACTTCCCGATGATGTCTGGAATGAATTCCCCAGAGTTTGTGGTACATTTGATGAACGTGAAGGTTGGCATCCATGTCAAATGCCGGAAAGTCTATTGGCAAGAATCATTAGGGCATCGACAATGGTTGGAGATCGGGTATTAGACCCATTCAGTGGTTCAGGTACGACCTGTGTTGTTGCATCAAAGCTGAAACGCACCTATACAGGGATTGACATCTCTCCTCATTATGTAGAAGAAGCTAAAAAGCGAATCAGAATTTCTGTTGATGAACCAATCGCCGGAGAAGTCCCTCTCAAATGGAATAGCCATTTTGACTCAGAGCTAAAGTGGCTTTATCATGAAAACAAAATTACAACCGATGAGCTGGAAGAAAACGATATTTTGTCAGGCTTATTTGCGAATAAATTCAATCTAAGGGTAGGTACACTCGATACACCATATTTACCAAAGGACATCCTTAAGCGTCTTGTCTATCTCCGAAAAGGTGCAAAATTAGGTCCATTGCAAAGAAATAATAAAAAAACCTCAATTTCGAAGGAGAAACAAAATGGAAAAGTGGTGTCAGGAAGAGATCGATGCTCTTGTAAAACTGTATGAAAATAATGATATACCAAGCGATTCTTTAATTAAGGATAAAATCGCTCTGTCGAGGTTTTCTGCTTCATTCAACGATGAATTTAAAAACAAACCTCGAACAGAAAAGGAAATTGCCGGCAAGCTTTTAGGTCTTCGAAAAAGTGGTAGATTGCCCCGCTTGCGGCGCTGATAAAAGAAGCCCTCAAGGAATTTCTGGCCTGGCGCATCGGCCAATAAAGAGCGGAATGAAAGAAAACAAAAGCGCCGCCGCGCAAGCTGCCCGATCATGCGTTGTTTGATGGGTATCGCCATCCGGTGGCTTGCGCCGCTGGGCTTTTGTTATGTGCACTCCATTTTGCCTGTGTTCAGATGATCTTGCCCTGAAGGCTGATCGTCACATCATTAAACGGCACCTCCACGCCCGCCAGCGCGATGGCCTGCCGGGCGATCCGCACCAGGCCGGTGCAGCACGGCACTTCCATGTGCACGACCGTGAGGCTCTTGAGGTTGTTGTGCTTAATGAGCTGGGCCAGCTTTTCGACATACGGGCTGGTATCGTCCAGCTTGGGGCAGGCAATCGCAATCGCCCGTCCGGCCAGCAGCTTCTCGTGAAAGTCCCCCATCGCAAACGGCACACAGTCGGCGGTGAGTACCAGCTCAGCATTGGCAAAATACGGCGCCATCGGCGAGACCAGATGCAATTGCACCGGCCACTGCGCCAGTTGAGACGGCCGGTCGCCGCCGACCGCCGCTGCCGGTTTGGCGGCGGGTTTTTCAAACTGCATCGCCCGCATTCCCGGACAGACAAACCCGGCGTCCTTTTTCGGCGGCTGCGCTTGCGGCGCAGGCTGCGCTTTTTGCGCATCAAGCCGCTGGAGATACTCATGCGTGGCCGCCTCGTCGAACTCCGCCGCCTCGCGCTGCTCGATGGTGATGGCGTCCTGCGGGCAATGCCCCAGGCACGCACCCAGCCCGTCGCAATAAACCTCGCTGACCAGTTTGGCCTTGCCGTTAATGACTTGAATCGCACCCTCGGCACAGGCCGTGACACACAGCCCGCACCCGTCGCATTTGCTTTCGTCGATCTTGACTATATTTCGCTTTGCCATCTTTCACCTATTTTTTTGACACAGATTCACACAGATTTTCACCGATTAATTTTAATCTGTGTTTTCTGTGTAAATCTGTGTCCAATTATTCTGTCTTCTGACTTCTGACTTCTGTTTTAGCCTGCCAACATCACTTTCAAATCTTCTTCCGGTGTGCCGACCGGGGCGATGTTGAATTTTTCCACCAGCACGTTCAGGACGTTCGGCCCGATGAACGCCGGCAGTGTCGGCCCCAGCCGCATGTTCTGGATGCCCAGATGCAGCAGCGTCAGCAGGATGCACACGGCCTTCTGCTCGTACCAGCTCAAGACCATCGTCAGCGGCAGATCGTTGACGCCGCAGTTGAACGCGCCCGCCAGGGCGACCGCAATCTGAATGGCTGAGTAGGCATCGTTACACTGCCCGACATCCAGCAATCGCGGAATCCCGTCGATGTCGCCGAACGGCAGCTTGTTGAAGCGGTACTTGCCGCAGGCCAGCGTCAAGATCACGCAGTCATCCGGCACCTGCTGGGCAAACTCGGTGTAGTAGTTCCGTCCCGGCTTGGCCCCGTCACATCCGCCGACCAGGAAAAAGTGGCGAATCTTGCCGGCCTTGACCGCATCGATGACCTTGTCGGCCACACTCATCACGGCGTTGCGTCCGAAGCCGACGATGATGGTCTTGTCTTCTTCGTCTGCCGCAAAGCCCGGCTGTGCCAGCGCCGCGTTGATCACTGGTGTAAAGTTGCCATCCGGGATGTGTGTGACACCCGGCCAAGCCACCAGACCCGTCGTGAAGATCCGATCCTTGTAACTCTCGCGCGGTTTCTGAATGCAGTTGGTCGTCATCAGGATTGCTCCGGGGAAGGCATCGAATTCTTTCTGCTGATCCTGCCATGCGCCGCCGTAGTTACCGACGAGGTGCTTAAATTGTTTCATCGCGGGGTAGGCATTGCACGGCAGCATCTCGCCATGGGTATAGACATTGATACCCTTGCCCTCGGTCTGCCTGAGCACTTCGGCCAGATCCAGAAGATCGTGGCCGGAAACCAGAATCGCCTTGCCCTTGACTGGTGTAACGCGAACGACGGTTGGTTCCGGATGGCCGAAGCCCTCGGTATTGGCCTTGTCCAGCAGCCCCATCACCGTCAGATTGACCTCGCCGACCTTCAGCGCCATAGCTACCAGTGCATCGACATCGGTTGCCTTCGGCCCGGTCAGAAAGTTCAGCGCCTCGTAGAAGAACGCATACACGCTGTCATCCTCAACGCCGAGGATCATCGCATGGTCGGCATACGCGGCCGTCCCCTTGAGGCCATAGACGATCAGTTCCTGCAAACCCGTTACATCCGGTCCGTTGGTTTCGAGCTTTTTGGCGATGCTCAGGTCCTCGGCCTGACGCAGCATCTCAGTACGATTGGCCGGGGTCTGCCAGTTGGCCGCGCCGCCGAGCGACTCGACGGACGTGCCGGCCTTCTGCGCGGCGGATTGATAGAGGCTCTTGGCGCGCTGGAGCATCACCCCGGCCTGCCCGAGTATCGCCTCAATCCGCACCGGGTCAAAGTTCACGTTGGTCACGGTCGTAAACAGCGCCTCGGTGACAAAATGATCGACCTCCCTGTCCTTGACGCCCAGCGCGGCGGCCCGATGCATCATCATCGAGATGCCTTTGACTGCATGAATAAGAAGATCCTGCAGGAGCGCGGTGTCATTGTCCTTGCCGCAGACGCCGATTCGTGCACACCCTTTACCGCCCGCTGTCTGTTCACATTGATAACAAAACATTTTCCAATCCTTTCAAAAAAGTCCTTAGTTCTTAGTTCGTAGTTCGTAGTTCATAGTTCATAGTTCGTAGGATGGGCTTTAGCCCATCGCGTCTCTTCTCTCTGTGTCAACTGTGAAATCTGTGGTTGCTCTTTAAGCCCGAATCATCGTCAAGAGCATCTTAAACTTCACCTCCCCGCGTACCGAATGCGGGATGTTGGCCGGCATAATCACCACCTGCCCGGCCGAGACGTTCAATTCGTTTCCGGCAATCGTAATCACCGCCTGACCGTCAACAATCTGCACCAGCGCATCGAACGGCGCGGTATGCTCGCTGAGCCGCTGACCGGCGTCAAAGGCAAACAACGTCACCGTGCCGGGGTCTTTATCGACCAGCGTCTTGCTGACCACCGAGTCAGTGGCATAGTCGATCAAGGCGTTCAACTCCCTGGCCTTGGCCGTGACGGCCTCTAAAATTCCGTTTCGTTTTCGTGCTTCAGCCATTTTTCACCTCTTCTTTCTTAACAAATTCCGCCAGTGTAACGCTGCCTAAAAAACCGTTAATCCCCTGCTGCATCGTATTAAGCTTCGGCCTAACCGGGCAGGCGTCCTTCATCGGACACTTAAAATCGCCCATCAGACAGCGGATCACGCTGACCGGCCCCTGAATCGCCTCGATGACCTGACCGAAGGTGATGCTGTCCGGCCTGCGAGCCAGCACAAACCCGCCCTTGGGACCCATCGTACTGGTCACCAGCCCCGCGGCGGCCAGCTTCTGCAGGAGCTTGCACGTCAAGGCATACGAAACATGTTTGGCCTTGGCCAGCACCCGCGCCGACACCGGCACACCCGCGGCAAACCCCTGAGCCAACTGGGCTGCCAGCCGCAATGCATAATCCGTATCTCGCCGTATTAAGTCCATAAGGTTTTTCCGTATTTTTCAAATCCACCGCTGACTTATGTAGGAATAATTTACTCCTACTTGAAACAAAAGTCAACAGCATTTTTATAAATTTTTTCAAAAACTATTCGAATTGGATATAACTCTCTATTAAATAACTACTTATGATTTATCGAAAAGCTCATCCAGCAGTTTCCAGAGCAGGTGTTGGGTGTCGGGGAAATGGCTGTATCCGGCGCGGATTTGGGCGGGGGGTTGGATGAATGGGCCGTCGGTCAGTTCGTCGGCGCAGTGGGTCAGCATCTTTTCGATGCTGTCGGCGGTGTATTCGAGGTGGCATTGCAGGGCGAGGACGCGATTGCCGTATAAAAACGCCTGATTGGCGCAGGCCGCGGTGGACGCCAGGTGCGTCGCCCCCGGCGGCACGGCAAATGTATCGCCGTGCCAGTGAAACGCCCAAAACCGCTCCGGCAACACCTCGGACATCGGCGATCCGGCCGCCGTCTGCGTCACCTCAAACCAGCCGATCTCCTTGTGCGGGTTGCGCGTCACCTTGCCGCCCAGCACATCCGCCAGAAGCTGCGCCCCCAGACACACCCCGACGAGAATTTTACCCTGCTCGATGCATGTCTTGAGGAAGATTTTTTCATCTTTTAGCCAGGGATACGCGGCCTCCTCGTTGATGTTCATCGGCCCGCCCATCACAAAGGCCGCGTCTATCGTCTCCGCCGCCGGCAGCGTTTGCCCGGCGTACAAATGCACCGCCTCGATTGTGTGCCCACGCTGTCGGGCCCACACACCCAGATTGGCCGCATCCTCAAACGGCACATGCATCAATACGGCAATCCGCATCGTCAACTATCCATAGTCGTCCAGGCCCTGTCCGGGCTTGTTTGCCTCCGGCGCATTTGAGAGACAATCGCTCAAGCGCGGTAGTCGCGTCGGCTGTCGTTGAGCCACGCCGGGTCGCCCGACCCTTCGGCAAAGGTGCAGTCTGCCGGATTCCACTTGATCGACTGCCTGTGGTAATAGACCAGGTTCACCAAATGGCAGCAGATCGCCGAGCGGGCGCCGACGCCTTCGTGCGTGATGGGTTTCTTCCGCGTTCCGACCGCCTCGATGAAGTCGGCAACGTGATTTTCCCGAACCCGGTACAACTGCACCTTGGCGTCCTTGAGTATATCGCGTTCGACCATCGTCAATTTGGATTCGAGCGTGCCGCCGTCCTCGCGCCGAGTAAAGCGGGCGATCGTCTCTTCGCCCCGTGTAAAATTGAACTGGCCGCGATTGACCTGAATACGGCCTTCGGAGCCAAAGATGTCCACGCCGAAGCCGTTCTTGTGATGCACCCGTATGCCGTCGTCATAGACCAGGCAGGCCCCGCGTCTGGCGTTTTGGGTCTCCGGCGGAAGGACTTCCACCGGGCCGCTGTCATCCCGTCCGAGCGCCCACTGCGCGATATCCAGATGATGCGCCCCCCAGTCGCAGACCATGCCGCCGCCGAACTCGCGGTACGCCCGCCAGTCCGCCCAATGGCTGTGCAGCCCGCGCGGGCTGAGCACCGAACTGTACGGCCGCATCGCCGCAGGCCCCAGCCACCTGTTCCAGTCCAGCCCCGGCTCCATCGCCTCTTCGGCCAGGTTGCACGGCCGGCCGGGATCGCCGAAACTGCACTCGATAGACTCAATCTTGCCGATCATCCCGTTCCGGGCCAGCTCGCAGGCCACCCGAAACTCGCGACTGGAACGCTGCATCGATCCGGTCTGCAGGATGCGCTTATTGTCGGCCACGGCCTTCATCACTTCCACCGACTCGCTGATGCAGTGGGTCAGCGGCTTTTCGCAATAGACATCCTTGCCCGCTTTCAGCGCCGCCAGGGTAATCAGCGCGTGCCAATGGTCAGGCGTGGCGATGCACACGGCATCAATATCCTTTCGGGCCAGCAGTTCCTCAAAGTCGATATAGGTCGCACAGCCGGGCTTTCCATATGTCGGATTGTTGGTATAGAAATCATCCACTCTCTTCTTGGCATCTTCACGACGGGTCGTGTCCACATCACACACGGCCAACACCTGCGAACGATACATAAACTGATTGAGCAGCCCGCGGCTTTGGACCCCCATCCCGATGAATCCCATCGTTAGACGGCTGTTTGGAGAGGTCTCGGCCGCCCATAAGGACGACGGAAGAATCAGGGGAACGGTTGCGGCTGCCTTCATAAACGTGCGTCGTGAGGTTTTCATGATCATACCCGCCAAATTTAAATACATTCAATTTATTTAACGATCCGACATGACAAAGCATCGACTTTATGAACAGGCCTGCCGTTCGTCAAGCAAAAAATATCCTTGGCCAAATTGTGTGTGAGAATATTTTCCGGCAGAACATTTTGGGTTTGAATTGGGTTTGTTTTTTTCAGTCATCAGTTGTCAGTTATCAGTAAACAGTTTAGGAATATGATCTTATGGTTTTTGCATAAAAGGAAATTGGGTTTGTTTGTTCATTTTTCAGGAGTCAGGAGGCAGAAGACAGGAGATCGAATTTTGCTTGTTTTATGGTTTTTAGACACAGATTAACACCGATTAAGGGGATTGTTGTCTTTATCACGAAAAGCACGATGATTTTTTGTGACGGGTTGGTCATTGTTTTCCTCCAGTTCGGGCGGTGTGCCCGATAGGGGAGTATTATACCACAAAACAGGGGAAAAGGCAAGGGGAAGAGATTGACGATTGACGATGGACGATGGACGATGGGGGGATTTTGTATTGCCGATTTCCTGTTTCCTATTTTCGATTTGGGGGGCGAATTTTTCTGGCTTAAGTTGAGAGGGGATGTATAATATGGGCGGCTGCGGCGGGCAGTGAGGCGACGGAGAGACAAAAACAGGAGTCAAATATGAATCTTAGAATGGATGAATTTGTTTTTTTGCTATCTAAGCTGTTCAATAGAAAGAGGTTGCGTGAATTAAAATGTAGAAGGGTGTCTGGCCCCTTAAATTTTCCCCAAATAGCTCCGGGTTGCCAAATTAAAGATTTTTGTCTCCGGACTAATAAAATGTGTGAACCAGACGGATGCAGTAAGATAGTGAAAGCAAAAGTTCCATCATGTCTCTTGTCAGGCATGACCGCGATATGGAATAACGATATGGAAATAACTCGATTTAAAGGTGATTTTCGGACCGAGCGTCCCAATTGTTATAATAATGCTGCTTGGGCTTGGTTTTTTAATGGTTGGTTTGGCGAATCACCAACCTATCCCGAACCGGAAAAAATTAATTAATTGTGTCATAAATATGGGTCATATTTGGGGATTGAAGATGCAGACAAGACATATAATAATTATAGCGTTAGTGGCATTAGCAGGAATTCTATATGTTTGTCTTGCGAGTTCTAAGACGATAAAGGCAAACTATTATTTCTTTAGATTAAAGCTAAGCCGACAAAATTCTGAGCAAGCTAAGCCTTATATGCAAATATTAACTCAAACTAAGGAAGGAATAGATATATGCATGCGTGATATTAGCATTTGCTATAGCCAAACAAGGGGCTTAAGCAGTTGGGTAGTTCGAAATGCCGTTGATTCGAAATATGCGATTTCAAGACTTTACGAGTTAGTCAAAAATGGAGAAATTGGAACCGACGTTTTAGTTGAAGCAAATCTTCTAATTTGGGAAATGGCAAGAGATACAAAAGCCTTAAGGGATATTTACAAAATATTGTCTAACGAAGCAAATAAATCGAGTGACATTCAAAGAAATATCCTTTTAGTGTTCAGTCGAGGAGCCTTGATCGGAAAAGTGAAAGATGAAAAAAAAGAAGATTTTACTGAAAAATATGAAGACGGTAGCTTGTGGGGGATAACAGAGGATGAGTTTGTGTTATATTTTGACACAGTTTTTCTGTGAATGGGAGAAATAAAAGGGTCAGACACGTTTTTGGTCTCTCTCCCCGTCGCCATTTTACAGTTTTTGCATTGGTTTTTCATTTTATCTCTTTGTCTCTATCCTTAAAAGCGTCTGGCCCCTTAAATTTTTTTGTTCATTTTTAAGGAACCAGGAGACAGGAGTCAGAAGGTCGAATTTGACTTATTCTTACCACCGAGGACACTGAGGACACAGATAGAGTTCTTAGTTCTTAGTTTTGAGTTTTGAGTTTTGAGTTGGGTCGGATTTAGTTTTCATTTTTTCCTCCATTTGCACACGGGCAATTTAGTAGTGTCGGTTGCGCGGGGGTGCGGCGTATGGGTGATTGATGAAGAAGTAGCGGAGTGCGTCGATGGGGTGGTCGTAGAGGCCGTCTTTTTCGGGCAGTTCGGAGGGGGATTTGGCGCCGGCGTCGGGGTAGTGGTAGCAGCGGAGGGCTTCGATGGTGCGAGTGCATCGCGGGTCGATGACCAGGCGGCTGGCGGCGTCGCCGCTGCGGAGGGCGGCGCGGATTTTTTCGATGCCCTCGTAGATGCGGCTGGAGCGGTAGGTTGCGCGAACGCCAGCTTCGGCCAGCTCGCGGACGGTGCTGGTTCCGGTGATGTCGCTGCGTGCCGAGCCGGCGGGGTCGCAATACGTCCCGGCCACGCGCGATTCGGGGCAGGGGGTGCGGCGTTTGACCTCCTCGGCGTGCTCGACGATGGGCTTGCGGCGCTGGATGTATTCATCGATGACAAACACGCGGCCGTCGTCGTCGGCCTGAATCCACAGGCACACAAACGGATTGACGTAGCCGAAGTCGATGGTGCGGTACAGCGGCAGCGCGGGCTGGTAGGGTGCGGGCGCGACGTGGACGGCGGGGTCGAACTCGGCAAAGACAGCGTTTTCCAGCGTTGGACGCAGGCAGAGCATCTCGGCCTCGAAGCCGGCGCGGCTGCTGCGGCGCATCCGGCTGATGCAGTCGTCGATGGCCAGATAGCCGTCGGCGCGGCGGGCGATACCGCGGCAATCTCCCGATAGCGGGCAGCGGCTGCAGCTTCGGTCGGGCGGGCACGGCTCGATGACCTCCCACATACACCAGCGGAACGTCGGCATGGCGATTTCGTCGGCGCGCTGGAGGATTTGCTGCATCAGGCCCCAGGGGCGGTGGAAGGTGCTGAACATCTCCATCGCGGCGCGGAGGCCGTCGCCGCTGCGGGTGACGAATTGCGCCGCGGCGAAGAGGTCGGGGTTGAACAACTCCATCTCGTCGCAGCGGAGCTTGTGGATGTGTCGGCCGCGGATGGCGGGGGCCGATTGCGGCAGGACTTCGACCTTGGCGCCGTTGGTGAATCGGCAGGCGTCGGTCAGCAGGCGGCCGTCGAGGGCGTATGCGAAATCGTCCTGGAGAAATGCGGCCAGATAGTCATACATCCGATGGGCCTGGTCGCGCGACCCGGCCAGCAGGCGCGTTTGGCAGCCGGGCTTGAAAAGCCCTTCCAGCAGCGTAGCGACGGCGGCAAGCTGGGTTTTTCCCCCGCCGCGATTGGCCCAGACGACGCAATCGCCGTTGGCCGCCGGCGGCGCGGCAAAATCGGCGTTGAAGCTGTGCCAGAGGTAGTCCATCGGGCTGTTGTGGCCGGGACAGAGCGAGCGGTCGGGGATGTTCAGCCCCAGCTCGGCGGCAACGAATCGCCGCAGCAGGTCGCGCGTGGCGGGGCGAGCCGGGGCGGCGGGGTCTTCGGAACAGGCCGGCGCAGCGGCGCGGCGTGCGGGTGTTTTGGACATACGGCTTCTCCTTCTGTTTGGATTGCGATGTTACCCTCTTCTTTTTGGGATATTTCCCCCGTGCCTTCTTTTGCCCTGTGAAGGCGGGGGTATTATACCAAAAATTCCGAAAAAATCAATATAAATACCATACAGGACGGCGGCTGGGTGGCATCGGCTCTGCGCAGCAGACCGGTGGCAAATCCTCCCATAAGTACAAAAAACCTGTTTATTTTCGATTTATAAAAATGTCTTCAATCCCCGCCGTTCTGCGGCGTCATTTAGCTAGCATGGTTCACAAGCGACAGCAGCGGCAGAAGTGCAGCAAAACATGTGAGCGAATATAATGCGTCGTCCAGCGTGGACGATGTTATTTTTATGGGATATTGCGGAGAATGGGTTGGCCACACCTCAATTGATACAAGATGCCTGGCACCCTGAATTTGGACAAAAATTGTCCGCCGCCCTTTTTTGATTTTAGCTCTAAGGGGTTTTCGGTATTTTGGAAATTTGTGATATTTTCAAAAAAAGTGTTGACAGCAGCGTTGATTGCCGATATTAATCCTATGAATTAGCACTCAATTTGGAGATTAACTATATTTCAGGTTCAGAAACGTCAAGGAAAGACGGAAGTAAGGATTTGAAAACTCAATAAGGAGACGACGCCGGAGGTTGGGATCGGCACGTTATTTTCATCTCTTAAAACCACCAGCGTCATAGGTCTTTTCAAGAACTAAAATTTTACGTTACCGTTTTTCCTTACACAGAGCACTGAAAATTGAGGCCATAAACGACAGTCTGACAAAACATACAGTGTTATGGGCAGTACGGTTTTACGAAACGGAAAATCAATTGAAAGGAATGACCATGAACAAGAAAATGTTTGTAGTGGGAATGCTCGTTGCATTCATCAGTGCCGGTGTATGGGCAGTCGGCTTTTCGGGCACACCAACGGCAGAGCTAAAGCAGGGCGAATGGAGCATCGGGTTCAACTATATGTATTCAACACAGGACCTTGAGACGACCAAAACAAAATACGGCTGGACCGGAGAACCCCAGGATACGGACGGACTGAAGTTAAAAGACTTCAACGTGAATCGGTACTATGGCGTCTTGGGTTACGGCATTACCGATCAATGGGAAGTCTATGTTCAGTTGGGCGTTTCCGATATGAAGTTGGAAAACTCGTATTCATCTGAAGACAGTTATTGGGGGCTTAATTTCGACAACGATTTTGCTTGGGGCTTTGGCACACGCATCACGCTGGCCCAGCAGGATAATGTTAAGTGGGGTCTGTCGGCCCAGATGAATTGGTTTGATGCAAGCGTTGATTACAAAGGCGAGGACTGGAAAGATACCTATACCGTGGATGGGTATGACGTCTTGATTGCCTTTGGTCCTACTGTGGACATGGGCGGTTGGAAGTTGTACGGCGGCGCATTTTACTACTGTATGGATGGCGACTGGGAAGACAAGTACACCGAGACCGGCGAGGCTGGATACTGGAAGGAAACCGGAAAGCTTAGAGCGGACGGCAATTTTGGCGGCTTTATCGGCGCTCAGTTTGATGTAGCCCAGAGCACAAACATGACGGTCGAGTTTTCCTCAACCGGCAGCAGCGGCTGGGCACTGGGAACCGGAATCGCGTTTAAGTTCTGATAAAATTAAAAGTCGGAACATTTAGTCTCCTTTTTAGGAACTGCGGAAAGGCCCCGCAGTTCCCTTTTTTTGGGCCGGCCAGGTGCCGAGCAAAGACATAACAAGCTGAAGCTCATTCTATAACCGAATCTGTTACCTATGTCGTCGGTACATTTTGTTACCTATGTTACCGGTTTGTACCTACCCGCAAAGGCGGACGAGGGGTATACACTCTCTCGAACCTGCACCCCAATTGGCGGAAATTCCGCACCCTCTCACACGATAGCTGCGCCTGCGTTACAAAGCCAACACGCCCCGCCGAATGCGAAAAGTTTACCGTTACATCAAAAACGGGTCATAGAAGAACGGATCCAACGGCATTGGCTCGATCTCTTCCATCGCCGCCGGGTAGCTGAACTTCAGGACCGTCGGCTGGGCCAGCCGCTTGAACTCGGCCATCGGCATCCACACCGACCGCTGGTGGGAACCCGCCTGAAAGACGATTTCCTTGTCTTTGGCTAAGGTTCGGTCCATCAGCGTTGGCAGGCCATACAGGCTACCCACCGGCGGCTCGGCGCCGATCTGGACATCCGGAAACAGCATCTCCATCTCGTGTTCGGTCGCCAGACGCACATTATCAGTGCCCAGATGCTGCTGCAGGGCATACAAGTTGATCTTGCGGTCGGCCGGCAGCACACAGACATAAAATCGCCCCGTGTCCGCCCGCACAATCACAGGCTTGGCCACCTGACGCGCCGGCACATGCTCGACCGTCGCCAAACCGGCAGCCGTAAAGACCGGCTCATGTTCGCTGACTTTGAAACTGCATTCTTTCTGTTTTAAATAGTCCAAAATGTCCATAAACACCTCCCTGCTTCAGTTGCACTGATCTCGATTGCGATATTTTCCCTTCCGCAAATAACCCGTTTTTAGGGCATTAGCGGAAACAATGGATACCCTTGTGGTACGGGCCAGGCGGACTGCCCCGGATCGAGAAATAAGCCGAATACCAGCATTAAAATCGCACCGCCGACAATAATGACAGTGGCCCAGAATCGGGGATCGTGCACCCAATGACTCAGACGTGTCTCGAAGGCATGCCAGTCGGGCCCGTACCAATGCAAATTGTGAACTTTATGCATCGTCATAATCCGACCTTTCAACTATACAACATATCCTGATTATATACTACGCCAAATGATTCTTAAGGTTGTTTCCTATTTACGCAGAAATGAATTATTCACCAAAGTCGGCTCTTTCGGAAGACGATACACGAGTACTTGTGAATAATGGTGTCAATACCTATTTTGAGATTAATGGACATGTTACGCACAAAATGGATGCTTTCTGCCGCGATGGCTCTTGTTGTCGGTACACTGTTTACGGCCTGGATGGTCAAACGCGCCGACGGCCAGATGCGCGCCGAGTTGCTCCATCGAACGGAGTTGGTCGCGCGCGCGGTCAATATTGAACACGTCAAAGCCCTGACCGGCACAGAGGCCGATCTGGACAGTCCCGATTTTCTGTACCTCAATGCCCAATTAACAAATGTCAAAAAGGCCAATGATAAATATCGGTATATTTATCTGATGGCCCGGCCTGAAGAAGATAAGGTCATCTTTCTTCTTGATACACAGGACGATGAACAGAAAGAGTCGCCGCCCTCTCAGCCGGGTGATTTATATGAAGATTGCTCGACGGAACTGCTGAGTATTTTCGACACACAGCAGCCTTTTGCCGAAGGGCCTATTACAGATGAATGGGGTACCTGGATTTCTGCACATGTCGCTTTTGTCGATCCGCAGAGGGATGAAACAATTGCCATATTGGGTATTGATGTTGACGCGGAGGACTGGAAACAGACGGTTATCGCCCGCGCTGCGCTGCCGGCGGCACTGGGATTGGCCCTGATTGCAGCGCTTGTGTTGGCCAGTACCGCCTATGGCCAATACCATTCGCTGACTAGGACGGAAGCGGTGCTGCGACACACTGAAAACCAGTTCAAGTCGCTGTTTATAAATTCTCCGGTTGCGATCATTGTTCACGATAAAGACAGCGGCGAAATTGTCGATGCCAATCCGGCTGCCTGCGAAATATACGGTTTTTCAACAATTGAGCAGCTGAAAGGGTCCTGTATCTGGCAGGAACCGCCCTATACGTTTAATAACGCACCTAACTGGATTCATAAGGCCGCGGCGGAAGGGATTCATCAGTTTGAATGGCTCGGTCATCACGCTACCGGAAGTCCGTTCTGGGCACATGTCAGGCTGAATCCGATAACACTTAACGGAAGAGGGTATGTTTTAGCGACCCTTATTGACATTACCGAACGACAGCGGGCCGAAGAGGCCATTAGGGACAGCGAGCGCAGGCTTAATAATATCATTCATGGGTCGCCGATCCCGATGTTTGTGATTGGGCTGGACCATCGGATTGTCAACTGGAACCTGGCACTTGAGGGGTTGAGCGGTATCCCCGGCCCGGAGGTCATCGGAACGGCCGAACAGTGGCGGGCGTTTTATCCTGACCCACGGCCGACTCTGGCCGATCTGCTCGTCGGTGATGAATTGGATACGATTGATACGTATTATGCCGGCAAATACCAAAAATCGCAGCTTATCGAGGACGCTTATGAAGCGACGGATTTCTTCCCCGACATCGGCGAGGAGGGACGTTGGCTGAGGTTCACCGCCGCTTCGATTCGGGACGCCGCAGGCAAAACAGTCGGCGTCATGGAAACGGTGGTGGACATTACCGAAAGTCAACGGGCGGAAGAGCAAATAAAAGCCGCACTGATCGAAGCGGAAACACTTAACCGCACGCTTGAAGAACAGACCCGTTATGCCAATCAGCTTGCAAAAGCGGCTGAGACGGCCAATGTTGCCAAAAGTCAGTTTTTGGCCAATATGAGTCATGAGATTCGCACGCCGATGAACGGGGTGATCGGGATGACCGGGCTTTTGCTGGACACCGCGCTGACCGATGAGCAGCGGGACTACGCCCAAACGGCGTATAATTGCGGCGAGTCGCTGCTGAGCCTGATCAACGATATCCTGGACTATTCCAAGATCGAAGCCGGAAAGTTCGAGTTGGATGTTGTGGATTTTGACCTGCGGGATCTGCTGGAAGAATTTGCGGCGATGATGGCGATCCGGGCTCACGAGAAAGATTTGGAGTTTATTTGTGCAGCCCATCCGGACGTGCCGTCGTATTTGAGTGGCGATCCCGGACGGCTGCGCCAGATTTTGAACAATCTGGTCGGCAACGCCGTCAAGTTTACCGACGCCGGCGAGGTCGCCGTTCGCGTCGAGCTGGACACCAAGACCGACGATAAGGTTGTCCTTCGATTTTCGGTGCGCGATACCGGCATCGGAATTTCGGCCGACAAACTGGAGTACGTCTTTGAGAGCTTTGCGCAGGAAGACGGCTCGACCACCCGTAGATACGGCGGCTCCGGGCTGGGACTGGCCATCTCCAAACAACTGGCCGAGTTGATGGACGGCGATATCGGCGTAATCAGCGCAAAAGGCCAAGGGTCGGAGTTTTGGTTTACCGCTCGTCTGGGCCTGCGTCCGGAGGACAGGGCCGAGCGCCGCACGCCGGTTGAGATTTGCGGCAAACGCATCCTGGTCGTCGATGACAACTTGACCAATCGCGAAATCCTCAAGCTGCGGCTGACCTCGTGGGGCGCCCATGTCGTTCAGGCCGCGTCCGGCACGGCGGCAATGGCGGAAATGGAACGGGCTCATCAGGCCCAACAGCCGTTTGACGTGGTCATTACCGATATGCAGATGCCCGAAATGGACGGCCTGATGCTGGGCCGCGCTATCCGGCAGGATGCACACTATAAAGACGTGCACTTGATGATGATGACCTCGCTGGGCCAGTACAGCAGCAGCGCGGAACTGGCCGAGATTGGCTTTTCGGCCTGCTTGGTCAAACCGGTGCGGCCGTCGGAACTATACACCCGCTTAAAAGCGGGATTGGAAGGACAAATCTGCAACGCCTCATCGCGCCCGCAAAGGGAAAGCGAATATATACCGCCCAAACTGGATCGTACCCTGCGCGTCCTGCTGGCCGACGACAACATTACCAACCAGAAGGTCGCGCTCGGACTGCTCAAGAAGCTCGGCCTCCACGCCGATGCCGTGGCCAACGGCGCTGAAGCCATCAAGGCGCTGGAAATGATCGATTATGACCTGGTGCTGATGGATGTACAGATGCCCGAAATGGACGGCCTGGAAGCCACGCGCCGCATCCGCCGTCCCGACTCCGCCGTCCGCAATCCCAATGTGCTGATCATTGCGATGACCGCACACGCGATGCAGGGCGACTGCGAAAAATGTCTCAAAGCCGGGATGGACGATTATATCGCCAAGCCCGTCACGCTGGCGGCGCTGGCCGAAAAACTGGCCCAACGACTTTGCCCGACGCCGCCTGGCGAACCTGAGGCAAACGATACGCCCCCGTCGCCCGATTTTTCTTCCGGCGCGGTCTTTGACAGAATAGGCTTTCTGGGACGCTTGATGGGCGACGCTGAAATTGCCGGGGCGGTCATCGAGGTGTTCCTCGACGATATTCCCAAACAAATCGCCTCGCTCAAGGCCGCTCTGGACGCCGGCGATATGGAGACCATCGGGAATGTCGCACACACCATCAAAGGCGCCGCGGCCAATGTGGGAGGCGAGGCGCTGCGCGAACTGGCGTCTCAAATTGAAGAGGCGTGCAGAGACGGAAATGTTGACTATGCCTACAAGCACTGTTCGGAGTTTGAGGTTCAATTTTCAATGCTGAAAAATGCAATTCAACGCTCCAGTGTCCGATAAGTCTCTATAGGCGTCATCTTGAATGGATACATATTCCGAAATATCGGGGGGGGGGGGGGGGGGGATATCCCTCAAGTCTATCCGTACAATTACCGACAAGCATTCAGGAAATCAGGTTTTCAGGGAAGGAACAGCGTATGATCAGCGAGACAATGATAAAGGACTGGATGCGTCAACGGCTGGCCGCGGGACAATGCGACAGTGCGGCGGAACTGGCGCGGGAATTTCTTGAGGAACATCGCATCCGGGACGTTATGAGTCCGGAATTCAGCCGCGTGATGGATGTCGGGTTTTCACTTGCGATGGAAATCGCTCAAATCAGCAATGTCGCTAAGGCCAAATGGCCTTTATCTTCAATTCAGCACTCGTGACAAAACATCGATTTGCATCACGACTTTTTTATACAGAACAAAGCGGCGCACAGGCGACGGCACAGCAATGATTGGAACAGCAGCGAATTGAAAACGACGGTGCGATTATTATACTAATGTTATGTAGGATTTTCGGAGAATTGCATTGACACTTAAAGGAAGAATACTGACACTGGTGGCAATCCCGCTGGCGGGTCTTGCCGTGATTGCGGCGGCAAACGGATTTATGCTTCGGCATGTCTCAGGTGTTGTCAAGCATGCAGTCGGGCAAAACCTGCTGCCGATCATTACGGAGGAAATACCGCTGATGAACGATCTGAACAACAGCATTGAATTTTTGCTGAACGCCAATCGCGACGCCTATCAGGGGTATCTGGTGGAGATGCAGGTCTTGACGGCCCAGAGCGAGTCACGGGTGGCCGAACTTATCGGGACACACGGTACGGAGATCGGGCAGGTGTCCGAGCGAGTGGGGCTGGCGTCGGCTCAGTTTGACGAGCAGGGCCGTCAAACGTATGCGGAGTATGGGCGTTACTTTGATCAGTGGAAAGCATCCACTGATTCGGTGATGCAGACTTCGCTGATCCTGGCGCGTGAGTTTGAGCGTCGGGAAGGGATTTATCGGGAAAGCGTCAAATCGTTTGACGTGATGCGTCAGCAACTGGATGACGTTGTGGGGCTGATCGAGAAAGAGATTGAATCGCTTCAGGATGCCGAGGACAAGACACGGCAGCTTGCTTTGTTTGAGAGTATTGAATTGCTGCTGAATGCCGACCGGGATGCCTATCAGGCGCTGGTGGCCCTTCTGGAGTATTCGCATGCGACCGACGAAACGCGATTTACGGCGATGGTGGAGACTTACGTGAGCGAGTACGAGCAGGTTCTCGATCGTACGCAGCAGGCGGCGGCGGTCTATGACGAGGCGATGCGCACCGAATACGGCAAATTTGTTGAGCTGCTGAAGGAATGGAACGGTTTGTGCCTTCAAGTGGCGGATATTACCGGCGCAAACTTAGCACGCGTTGCGTCAAGCCGATGCGGCAAACAGCCTGAAGGCTTTTGCCCAGATGCGTACGACGATTGATGTGATGAGCGGGCAGATGGAAGATCGGATTGCAAAGCAAATGGGAGCGATGGCATCTCAGGGCAAGCTTGCGCAGACCGAAGCGGCGGATCTGAATGCAAGCATGAGTCGCGTCAATGTGATGTGTCTTTTCAGCGCGGCGGGGATATTTGTGTTTGCGCTTGTGACGGCAGTTTGGATGATTCGGAAACTGGTCAGGACGCTGACCGAAATCATTCGTCAGTTGTTCAGCGGATCCGAGCAGGTGGTCAGCGCTTCGGATGAGATTTCTTCGGCATCGCAGTCGCTGGCGGAAGGCGCAACCGAGCAGGCGGCGGGACTTGAGGAAACGTCGTCAAGCCTTGAAGAGATGAGCAGCATGACCAAACAGAACGCCGACAATGCCCAGTTGGCCAATACGCTGGCTGCCGAGGCACGCAATGCCGCTCAGGGCGGGGCCGAGTTGATGGAGCGGATGAGTAGCGCCATTGATGACATTCAAAAGTCGTCGGACCAGACAGCGAAGATCATCAAGGTTATCGATGAGATCGCGTTCCAGACGAATCTGCTGGCGCTGAATGCCGCGGTCGAAGCGGCTCGTGCGGGCGAAGCAGGCAAGGGATTTGCCGTGGTGGCGGAAGAAGTGCGAAATCTGGCGATGCGCAGCGCCGAGGCGGCCAAGAACACCGCCAATATGATCGAAGAGTCGGTCAAGATCGCCAAGAACGGCGTTACGATTTCAAACGAAGTCAGCAGCTCGCTGGAAGGCATCGTTGCCGGCATCGCCAAGACGACGGATCTGGTCGGCGAGATCGCCGCGGCCAGCGCCGAGCAGGCTCAGGGAATCGATCTGGTCAATACGGCCGTGGCCCATATGGACAAGGTCACGCAGCAGAATGCGGCGAATGCGGAACAGTCGGCCAGCGCCAGTGAAGAGCTGAATGCTCAAGCTGAATCGATGAATGCCATTGTTGAAGAATTGGTCGCACTGGTCGACGGCGCCCGGAGACAGGGCCGCGGCATCGAACGTGCAGCGGCGGCTGGTTCAGACGGCGGTACACTCGGCGTCAGCGACCAGGCGTTTCATGCGATCAGCGACGGAAAGGGAAGGCGTTCGTCTTTCAAGTCTGTCGCCCGAACGACGATTCCGCTGGAGGATGACTTTTCAGATTTTAACGGCTGATCAATTCCATTTTCGGCGCACGGATTGCGCAGAAAAGGGACGTGTATCAGAGAACGGTAATACAGCGTTAAACAGGAAAGGACAGTCAATGAACAATTGTAAGACAGGGTTAGCATGGGTATTGGTCGGGGTGTTCGCCGTGCTTGTGCCGTCGGTGCAGGCCGACACTCAGGAAGACCGGATTGAGCGGCTTGAAGCACAGTTGGCGGCGATGCAGCGGGAATTGGCGCTGCTGAAGAATCAGCCGTCACAGCCGACTGCACCGGCCAGCGAACAGGCGATCAATGCAGCGGTGGATCGCGCTGTCGAGCAGAAAATGGCTCAGCAGCCGAAGGTGCCGGACTGGTTGAGCAATATGAAGCTCAGCGGCGATTTCCGTTATCGGCATGAGTGGACGGACGATGCCAGCAAGGTCGCTGATCGCAACCGTCATCGCATTCAGGCCCGGATAGCCCTCAATGGGACCGTCAATGAGGAGTTGGCTTATGGTTTCCGGCTGGCCAGCGGCAACAGCGAGGCTCCGCTTCGTGATGAAGGGTCGCCGATATCGCACAACCAGGATCTGGGCAACGCATTTTCGAGCAAAAATATCTGGCTGGATCTGGCGTACTTTGACTATCACCCCAAGGCGATTGCCGGGCTGAATGTGTACGGCGGCAAGATGAACAATCCGTATCACCGGGTCGGCAACAGCGACCTGATGTTTGACACGGATGTGACGCCGGAAGGTATCGCGGCGGTGTATAATACCAGTCTCTCTGAAACGGTCAACGTGTTCGGGGCGGCAGGCGGTTATTATGTGCGTGAACGGTCGGAAGATGCCGATACGAGCCTGTGGGGTATCCAGGGCGGTGCGACGCTGAAATTCGACGACGCGAAAAAGTCGCACCTGACGGCCGGGGCCGGTTACTACAATTACGGCAATGCCAAGGGACGTGCGGGGCTGGGAACGGACAATACGCAGTTCTACGGCAACCGCTCGACGGGCGGCGTGTTTGACAGTGATTTTGACCTGGTGCAGGGGTTTGCCGAGATCGGTGTGCCGCTGGGCGATCTGCCGCTTCGGCTCTTTGCCGATTATATCTGCAACACACGGGCGGTGTCGAATCAGGATACGGCCTACCTGATCGGGGCAAGCCTGGGCCGGACGAGCACTCCGGGCACGTGGGCACTGTCGTATAACTTCCGTGATGTTGAGGCCGATGCCCTGCTGGGCGTGCTGGCGGAGGCGGCCTTCGGCGGAGGCGGGACCAATGTCAAGGGGCACAAGTTCGGCGTTAATTATCAGCTTGCCAAAAATACGGCATTCGGCTTAACGTATTTGATGGCCGAACGTACTCGCAGCGGCGAAACGAATGATTTTGACATGGCGACGGTGGACTTTACGCTTCGCTTCTAAAGATCGGGCAACCGCCCTTTCTGCAAACACAGTCAACGCGGCTCTGTGGATTCCCCACAGGGCCGCGTTTGTATTGGGGGCTCTGTTTTATATCAGTGTGTCGGGGTGTTCGAGATGCTTTTTGACAAAGTCGAGAAACTGGGCGGCCTCGGCCCCGTTGACGACCTTGTGATCGACCGAAATCGTCAGGTTGATCAACTTGCGAACGGGCAAGTCGCCTTCGGCAGGGACAAGCGTATCGACGATGGCGCCGACGCCGAGGATACTGGTCTGGCCGGGGATGACGATGGGGATAAACATCTCGACACCCGATGCGCTCAGGTTGCTGATCGTGATGCTGCCGCCCTGCTGGTCATCCGGCGACAGTGTCCCGGCGCGGGCTTGTTCGCTTAGTGCTGTGCGGCAGGCGGCCAATTCATAGACGCTCTTGTCGCCGCAGTCGCGCACCCTCGGAATGGTCATGCCGTCTTCGGTTTCAACCGCCAGCCCGATATCCAGCGTCTCGGCCAGCCGAATCGCGTCGTCGTCCAGCCGCCCGGTCATAATGGGATAATGCCGCATCGACACGGCCACGGCGCGCAGAAGAAAGTCGTCCAGCGTCAGCGGAATGGCAGCCGAAGCGTTCAGCGTGTCCAGCAAGGCCATCAGTTCCGTCACGTCGGCGCGGATATTCAGGTAAAAACAGGGAATGTTCTGCTTGGACCACAGCAGCTTTTCGGCCATCTGGCGATGATGAGGGCTTAGAGGAATAACAGGGCCGGTTGAAGGACTTGGCGGCGCCGTGAACGCGGCCGGTGACACCGCGACCGGTGACGCAATCGATACTGCCGGCGAGGCGGCCGCAGACGGCGCAGCAGGCACAAGGTCGTCGATAGCTTCGTCGGCGGCGGCCAATATCAGCATCGGGGCATTGACCGGCAGGGTCTGGCCGTCCTGCACCAAAATGCGTTTGACACAGCCGTCGGCGGGAGATTCCACGTCAACCGTCGCCTTGTCGGTTTCGATCTCAAACAGCACATCGCCCTGACGCACCTGATCGCCCGGCTTGACCGACGTTCTGACGACCGTGCCTTCAACCATCGTCTGCCCCAGCTTTGGCATGGTTACTTCTGTTGCCATATTTGTTACTCCGGATTCTCTCAAAATCAAGGACGGGGCAAATCCCATCCGCCTCAGCATAATGTTAAAGGTATTGCCGTCCGTCTTTTACCGTATTTTTCGAGCGACTGCAAGGGTTTTTCTGCCCGATAAAGCTGCCGAAAGGGGTGATGGAAGAGCTGCGTTACAGCACGGTCAAAATGTTTAGACAAAAAGCCCGGCCGAAAGAAAGATTCGGCTGGGCTTTGTGATTGTTTGGTTTTTCGGCGATGCGGTCAGGCGTGTACCAGTTCGCCATTTTGCTCGGCCGGCTGGAAGGGCAGCGGCTGGCTGAACTGGAAAGCGACGCGGCGGACGTGGGGGCCGAGTTCATCGATGCGGCAGATCTGGCCGTCACGGATGAAGTTGGTCAGATCAAAAGCGTCGGCCATGCCGGACTTGGGCACGCTGAAACGCGCGGTGATGTGTTCGCCGGGCGTCGGGCAGCGGTCGGCATAGCAGGTAAAGGCGGCCCCGTTGCTGGAAACGTCCACCATTTGTCCCTGAGTGAGTATGTCGTCGAAGTCCTCTGCAAACCAGATGGGCCAACTGTAACGCAATCGTGCTTCCCGTCGTCGTTCCGTAACGCAATCCATGGCAATCTCCTATAATCCTGTTCGTTTCCGGCTTAATGTTCCGTGCTGAAGAGGGTTTCGACACAAGATAGGCGGAGCTTAACGTAAAAATAGGCAAAATGGGAATGATAGGAAAGATTCCAACAACATCCCAACGTTTGCGGTGCTCATTGGAATTGGCTCGAGTTGAAACAATGAATTATCGATATAGGACACTTCTATTGCGGATATGTTTCGATGTTCCCGATGGGACTTTAAACTTATTAAACAAAACGCTTTACATTCAAAATAACGAGTGCTTAAGCCGTTCCAGCCGTTGTGTCACGTCTTCGTAGGCCTTCGGGCCAAGGCGGCTGACGACCTCGTCTTGGTCGGGGTACATCACGCGAAACTGCGCCCGATAGGCCGTCTCAATCGCCAGTGCGGTCTCCAGATGAGCAATCGCCGCATCGTCTTGCCCCACTTCCTCGGCCAGCACGCCCAGCCGGTAGTGCAGGGCATCGGCCCCCGGATACCGGGCAACCGCCTCCTGAAATGTCGTGTACGCCTGTTCCTGAAGCGACAGCTTTTCGGCCCCAGGGTCGCTCAGTTCGGCCTTGGCCAGCAGGATATCGCCCAGCAATCGCCGCGGGCGCGGATCGGCCGGCGACCGCTCAATCGCCGTTTCCGCAAAGACGCGCGCCGTGTCCGGAAGTGTCCTGTCCCCGGACGCCGGCTGTTGCTTGAAGCGTTGCAGCATCAGCCTCGCCCCCGTGGCCGCTGCGCTGGGCGACAAGCGGTCCGCTGCTGCTGCCTGCTCGATCAGCGATTGAGCCGCAACGACGTTGGGAGTGTGAATCGCTTCGTGTATCAGCGCCCCTCGACGCAGCGGCGGCACCACTGCACATAGAACGATTGCGGCCATCACCCCCGCTGGAACCAGCGCCATCACCGCTCGCTGCCGAAGCGTTGCAAGCGGTATCAGTCGGTATCCGCCCTCCGTCGTTTGGTTATCAATCAAGGCAACACCTGCCGCGGCCGTCAGCCAGAACATCATCCACACGCCCGGCTCAAACAGGGCAAAATCCACCAGATTATGAAGCAACACCGCCCCCATCCCACACGCCAGCGCCGCGGCCAGCCGCCGGTTCGGCCCGCCCAGCGACACATCGCCGGCCCCCGTAAACCGCAGCAAACCGAATACGCCCGCCACGATTCCCGCCGGTATCACAACCATCAGCAGGTAGGCCGCCGCCTGTTCGAGCGACCCCGGATCCGGCCCGCCCAGTTGCAGTAAGCTCGGCCGAATGAGAATCATCGCCGCCGTCACACCAGCCGCTATCCCCAGCCACACATACCGCTCCCCGTAAGGCGGGCCATTATACAGCTCTGTTTTTTCTGGCTGTCTCAGTACCGCCCCCAATAGTCTGCTCGCCGGGCGTATCATTGCCAGCCCCATCGCCGCCAAGCCGATGATCCCGAATTGACACAACAACGAAAACACCCAATTGTGAGGATCGCCGATTGTTTCCGGCGCGGCCGGTTCTTTGTATTTGAGATAATGCGTCGCATAGTTGCCGCCGCCGATGCCCAAGAGCGGAGAATCGCTGGCCATCTGTGCCGAAGAATGCCAATACTGCCACCGCACCAGCATTGAATTGCCGCCCGGCAGCCGTCCGTGCCGCAGGCCATAGGCCGTCATCGCCGCGACCGCCCCGACGGCCAGCACAACCAGCCCCACACACAGACTTCGCCGATGCACCCACAACGTCTGTCGGAATACCACAACAATACACAGTATCGACGTGAATATGATTAATGATCCGATAGCCCCCTTGCTTTGCGTCATTAACAGTCCCGCCAGCACAAGTCCCGTCGCCAGGGCCGTGCAGAGCAGCGCCACCAAGGTCGGCTCGGAACCGCGCCGCGCGGCAAAGGCCTCCAGACACAGTCCCGCTCCGGCAAACACCGCAAGCAGGAAAAACGACCCCGTCGAATTACTTGTCGTCAAGAACCCCGACACATCCTGCCCATAGAGGCGATGTTCATACTGCCAGTGTTCCAGACTGCCCGTTTCGATCCCGAGTGTTTCCAAAAACGCTTCGGGATTCTTTTCATACTCGGCGATCAGCATACCGCCTGTCGAGGTCATCTTGTCGTAGCAGGCATAGGTCGCCGCCGCCCCGACCGCCAGCAGCAGCCACAAAAACAGCCGTACCTTTTCCCTTCGGTCAAACAACTGCACCGCCAGCAGCCCCGCCGCCGGGCCGGACGCCAGTGTCACCAGATCCGTCAGCGCCGCACGCTTGTCCGATGCAAACCACGCCCCCGCCAGCGCGACCGCACAAAACACCCCGACCGCCCCGGCAAAATACGTCCGTCGCCGCCGCAGCCTGCCGGCTATTGCCCCCACGATTACCCACACGGCCAGCGCCGCCAACGCACTGACCGACAGCAGCAGACTCGTCGCCTCGTTGCTCAACGCACTGGTGCGCCACATCCCCTCGACGTGCGGCGTTTCAATAAATGTCGCCCGCAGCACCGCAACCGCCAGCACCCATACCAACAGCGCACTTTCCACGATGCCAATCCACCCCGGCCCTTTCACGCCCGCCATCAGATTATGCTTATCGTTTCGCATTTCAACTCACAACTCAAAACTCACAACTAAGAACTAAGAACTACGAACTTATATTTCCTGTCGCTTCAAAAATGCCGACGATCACCAATATCATCACGGTCTGGGCCGCTACCAAGGCCGCCCCGACCAGCCCGACCTGCTGGAGGATGACGCCGCCGATGGCCGTGCACAGGGTCGCCAGGTACAGGGTCAGCGCCACCTGCCGGTCGGTCAGGCCGCGGCGCTTGAGCCGGTGCGAAAAATGCTGCGTATCGCCGACAAACGGGCTTTTGCCCTGTTTGAGCCGCAGAAACGTCACCGTCACAAAGTCATACAGCGGCACCGCCATCACCACCGCCGGCATCAACACCGAATACAGGGGCGTGCCGACTTCCGGATTATAGTACGTCGTCCGCAGGGTCAAAAGGGCGACAAAATAGCCGACGACCATCGAGCCGGCGTCGCCCATAAAAATCGTCGCCGGCGGAAAGTTAAACACCAGAAACCCGACCAGCGTCCCGGAGAACACCAACCCCATCGCCCCGACAAACACCTGCCCGCTGACAAACGCCGCCGTCATCAGCGCCGCGGTCGCAATCGCCGCAATGCCGGCGCTGAGGCCATCCATATTGTCCAGAAAATTGAATACGTTGATCATCAGCACAATCCATACCACCGACAAGGCTGTCGTGATGACCTTGTTTTCGATGAACATCTCCACCCGCACATCCGCCCACACCGCCGCGACAATCGCCGCGGCAAACTGCACCCCCAGCTTGAAAAACGGGCCCAGGTGCTTTTTGTCATCCCATAGTCCCAGCAGATGCAGCCCCATCGCCACGGCCAGCACCACCAGCAAATCCGGAAGCTTGTCCATAAACCCCGCCGCGTGCTGCTGGACGCCGGGCGACAGCCAATTCGCATGACCCGGTGCGGCGACAAATGCCACAAACGTCGCTCCGCACAGGATAAAAATCGCCAGCGTCCAGAAGATCGCAATGCCGCCGCCCAGAGCGATAACCGACCGGTGATACCGATCCTGCTGCGGCCGCGCGACAAACCCCGTCCGCACCGCCCGCCTGCGCGCCACGACCGTCAGCACCGCACACACCCCCACCGCCGCCGCCGGCAGCATCATCCCCAAAAAAATCATTTGTGACATCGTTCTTTTGACTCCTGTCTGTTATTTGCCGTTTTCTGCACTTATGGCTTGTCTTCTTTTCGTTTTGTCTGTTCGATCAGCCGCTGGCGTACCTGTGTTAAAAAGGCGTCGTACCGTCCGCTCTTGAAATCGGGGAAGGTGAAGGGAAAGCTCTCCCACGTCCCCCGCACGTAGATCAGGGTGACCTCGGCGTACATTCCGTCGCCGATATAGATGCGATGGGCGAAATTCTTGGTCGAGGCCAGGACCAACTTGCTCGGCTCGATCAGGCCGGGGTCAAAATTGACCGGTCGCGGCCACGGCCTGCCCAAGTCCGCTGCCAGCTCGCGCTCCAGCCGGTTGGTCGTGTGCTTGATCTCCGCCAGCCGCCCCGGATCGATCCGCTCGGCAAACGCCGCAAATTGCCGCAGGATCTCCGGCCCGGCCTGCTGCGCATAATACCCCGTCAAGTCAAACGGCCACACCTCGCTGACCATATCCATCGTGCCCAATTCCGCTTCCAGCCGCCGCCGCGCAGCGTCCAGCGCCTCGGCATCGCAGGCCAGAATGCCGCAGATCAGCTTGACCGGTTTGGGGGGTGAAAGGTCCCACATCACAAAGGCTCCAGAAGTTTATCGCCCCCGCATTGTATCAAACCCACTCCGGCGGGTCTATATGAAACAAAAAAACCCGCCTTGTCCGCGTTGGACAAGACGGGATGAGGTCTTTAGAAACTCCTTTCCCGAACGGCTTACGCCTCGGTTTTACGGACAGGCCGAGCCGTTCAGGTCATATTTACGACTCGGATGCAAGACGCGACTCAGTAGGCCAGTTCCTGCTCATCTTCATTGCGGGAGCTGTTCACCTGGGCGTACATCAGGTCGGCTTCCTGGATCTGAGCCAACATCTGTTCGGCTTCCTGAAGGTGCCGTTCCGAATGCACACCGGCATCCAGCACCTTGCGGGCATAAGCGTACTGGCCCTGAGCCAGCGATTCGTGAGCGGCCTCAAGGCAAGCCGTCTCCAGTGCCCTTTCCCATCGTAACACAGCACTTTGTTGTCGAGCTTGCTTACACTCGCAACCTGCCGCCGTCATCAATAACACCGCCGCCGCTAACAGTACTAATGTTGTCGTTCTCATTTTAATTCCCTCCGGAATCTGTCTGGTTTCTCATTTAGAAACACCGTTCCGATTAAAACATTATATTCATACACTACTGTCCGGTTATTGAATTTTGATTTTCTTGTAACTTCATAATTTACAATATGTTGAACAAAAAAACAACTACAAACGATTTGAATTTGCCTGTACGATTTCGGCCATTTGATCAGAAAGGAC
>Ga0209510_1000348_pt1 | contig 67251 bp, 54 predicted proteins | sample BiotimSIPDNA_FD_185749 | JGI IMG/M metagenome (GOLD analysis project Ga0209510, IMG submission 185749) | Anaerobic biogas reactor microbial communites from Washington, USA - Biogas_R1 time_0 SIP DNA (SPAdes) (version 2) | ecosystem: Engineered > Bioreactor > Anaerobic > Unclassified | place...
GATAACCATGTTTTTGAAGCAGGTCGAATCGATCCTGGTCTGTTTCTGGCGTATTGGCATGATGGAGTCCGTTAGCACCTGGGTTGAAGGCGTGATGGTTTGCGATCGCCTGGCTTTCCAACCAGCCGAGCAGCACCTCTTCGAGACCCTGGTGCTTGAAATCGTGATGCACATTCAAAACACTGCTGTAAATCCAGCTGTTAACCGATTCTTCCCATTGGCAGGCTGTGCGGCAATAAGCAGCCGGTTGTTGGTCGTGAAACGCAAAGATCAGATCACGAACGGGCACGCTCTCAGACATATTCTCATAATCTGCAGAGATGTCTTCCAGCGAGGTTGGATAAGTGTTTGGGTCATCCATGTTCGACATGATGATCGCAACCATTGCCGGGTAATCAGCGGGACCTTCAAATCGCCTGAAAGAAAAGCCTTTTCGTTGAGGAAGAGAAGCGTAGCCGTTGCGGTCGGTGGTGTTTCCCATACCGGACGGGTTATCAAGAGAATAAATGTCTGATGGTTTCATATCAATGTTCTTTCTTAGTAATAGTTTGTTTTGTGTCAGTAAACAAAAAACCACGGGTTTGGATTGCCCGTGGTTCTGTTGATGTAGTAATTTCGTGGTATCAGCGAACAGACGCAATCCGACCTATGTCAAATAAAACGCTGGCATCGGCAGCTTGTTTGACAATGGTTATTAGTTCGAAATTGCTGTTCATGATCGTAATTTTATAACAATCAGTAGCTTTGTCAAGGGTTCCGCATTAGGTCACCTGCTTCAAAATTGACTAAAGCAACCAAAAGGAGAGAGTTCCTGCCATGATCAGGACCATTTGTCAGAATGACAGTACGCTGGTCATCCTGAGCCTCTTTTGCGAAGGATCTTTTTAATCCGAAAGGTAAGATTCTTCGCGACTGAAGCTCAGCGCGACAGACTCTCAATTAATGCTTTTACCAGGTCTGGTCAAAAGTGAAAGGTTAAGCGTTAGCCGCATCAGGTCAACTAAAACGTGACTAAAATGCTATCGTTAGGTCAAATGAAAATGTACCGGGGTTTTAGAGATTGTCTTCCAGGTGTTGGTTGCAGTTATCCAGAAAATCTTGCATACGGTCAAAGGTCTCCTGGCTGATATAATGTTCAATCCGGCAGGCATCCTCGTAGGCAGTTTCTTCGCTGACACCTATTGTGGTGAAAAATTCGATTAAGCCCTTGTGGAAACGGTTAGTAATCTCTGCCGCCTTGCGACCTTTTGGCGTGAGCCGAATTTGCTTCTTCTCATTCAGTTCAAGAAACCCAAGAGACGAAAGGTTCTTAATCTGTTGGCTGACGGTTGGGCGTGAGAACTGCATCTCCCTGGCAATATCGACTGCACGAACCATACTATTCTTCTTTTCAAGATTGAGTATGGTTTTTAAATACATCTCAGCGGATTCAGGCAAATTCATTTTTAACGCTCTTTTTCTTACAAAACGGATTATGTTCATTTTATCACAAATTGGTCCTTGACAGACAACTTAAGTGCGACTAACATACTGATTGTTAGGTAATCCTAACAAAATCGGAGGTGAGTTGAATGAAAACGTTGCGCGATGTGAAGATCGGAGAAATAGTCCGGGTGGTTAAGATTCATGGGCAAGGGGGCGTGCGCCGAAGAATTATGGACATGGGAATCACTAAAAATGTAGATGTTTACGTCCGCAAAGTGGCACCATTAGGTGACCCGATAGAGATAAACATACGAGGCTATGAACTGAGCCTGCGTAAAGAAGATGCAAATATTATTGAAGTCATTTGATCAACCAGGAGCAGATAACATATTATGGCTATAACAATTGCTGTTGCAGGAAACCCAAATTCCGGAAAAACCACATTATTTAACGCCTTAACCGGTATGAACCAATATGTTGGTAATTGGCCCGGGGTAACCGTTGAGAAAAAAGAAGGACAGCTGAAAGGCTATCCCGATGTGCGCTTGGTTGACCTCCCCGGTATTTATTCGCTCTCAGCCAATTCGCTGGAAGAAGAAATAGCCCGGGATTATCTACTAACCTCCAACCCCGACGTGATTATCAACATTGTCGACGGAACCAACCTTGAGCGCAATCTTTATCTCACAAACCAATTGGCAGAGCTTGATATCCCGATCGTGTTGGCTATCAATATGATGGATGAAGTTCAAAAGAGTGGACGAAAGATCGATAGTAAAGCTTTAGGAGCGCAATTCGGCATTCCGGTTGTTGAGATATCTGCTCTACGGGAGACCCAGATTGACAAACTTGCCAAGGTGGCGATGGACTCTGCCCAACAAAAGCAAACCGCTCAAATTCTGACCAGCTTCAGCTGCGGAACAGAAAAAGCACTTTCAGATATCGAAAAAATCGCACTTGACGATCGGGTCAAAAGCAAAAAGCGATGGTACGCAATCAACCTTTTCGTGCGAAATGACCTTGTGAAAAATGACCTCAATCTCACTGACGATCAAAGCGCTCAAATAGAGGATGTCATCCAGAAATGCGAGCTGGAATACGAGGATGAATCGTACAGCATTGTCGCCTCAGAACGTTATGACTTTATTGAATTGGTTCTGAATAATGTTTATGAAACTAAAAAGGTCGGTGAACTTTCGTCCTCAGATAAAATTGACCGGATCGTGACCAATCGTTGGTTGGCACTGCCGATTTTTGCTCTGGTGATGTTCCTGGTCTATTATATTTCGATAAATACGATCGGCACGATGATGACCGACTGGACCAATGATGTCCTCTTTGGAGAGATTATCCTTCCGAGTGCCGGCGCTTTATTGGAACAATGGAATGTGGCAGCCTGGCTTCAGGGGCTTTTGGTCGATGGTATCCTTGCTGGTGTTGGCGCTGTGTTAGGGTTCTTGCCCCAGATGATTGTCTTGTTTTTGCTTTTAGCGATCATGGAATTTAGCGGATATATGGCAAGGGTGGCATTTATCATGGATCGATTGTTCCGCAGATTCGGGCTTTCGGGCAACAGTTTTATCCCGATGCTGATAGGCAGTGGCTGCAGCGTTCCGGCTATTATGGCTTCGCGAACTATTGAAAGCGAAAAAGACCGACGCATGACGGTTATCACCACATCTTTTATCCCTTGTGGTGCTAAGCTGCCGGTAATTGCAATGATTGCTGGAGCCTTTTTTGGTGAAAGAGCTTGGGTTGCTTTCGCGTCTTATTTCCTGGGGATTGCCGCAGTGGTTGTCTCTGGAATCATCCTGAAGAAAATGCCCATGTTCCAGGGTGAACCGGCACCGTTTGTGATGGAATTGCCCGCGTATCGCTTGCCCGCATTAAAAAGTGTGTTCACAACCACATGGGACAGAGCATCGTCATTCATCAAGAAGGCAGGCTCAATTATTCTGCTTGCAACAATCGCCATCTGGTTCCTGACCTATTTTGGTTGGATGGATGGTCGCTTCCAAATGTTGGCATCCGATCAAATTGACCAAAGTATTCTGGCGGTTCTCGGAAACGCTGTTGCCTGGATATTTGCACCATTGGGCTGGGGAGAGTGGCGTCCTGTGGTTGCCGCGATCACTGGTCTGATCGCAAAAGAAACCGTCGTGAGCAGCTTTGGTATCTTCTATGGTTTTGCAGAAGTCGCAGAAAGCGGGCATGAAATCTGGACTAATTTGCGGGCTGCCTTTACACCGTTGTCTTCAGTTTCCTTCCTGATTTTTGTGCTGCTTTCAGCCCCATGCTTTGCAGCTATCGGAGCGATTAAGCGAGAAATGAACAGTGCGAAATGGACCTGGTTTGCTGTTGCATATATGAACCTGCTTGGATATGTTAGCGCGTTGATTGTTTATCAACTTGGCATGGTTTTTCAGGGTAATCCGTTTACTGTGGGAACAGCTGCCGCAATTGCCGTGGTTGTTATCTTCTTGTGGCTGATTTTCAGACCTGCTCCTAAACCAGCGGCTGACAGCAAGTTGGAACAAGCAAAGGCAAGGGTTTAAGGGTGAATATATGTTAGCAACAATCATTATCAGCGTTATTCTTGCTGGAATTGTTGGTGTGATAATCTACCGACTGATCAAAAACGCGAAATCTGGCAGCGGAAAGTGTGCAGGCTGCGCCTATGCGAAAACCTGCACTGCCGCCCAGTACCTGGTAAAAAAGACAGACTGTAATGATTCTGTCCAACTGAAGACCACAATTGGCCGAACCTAAGTCGAAGTGATTGAAGGTATTAGATCTTTAACTATCTGACCTTCGCCAGGCAAAAATCAGGAATTAGCGATGTGAATGATATACTGAAGCTTGTGTACATCTACGCTCACTTTTCCTGGTTTGGAGCAAACCTGAACTCACAGAATCATGAGGGCAATGGTTAACAAATCATATGACTGACACGATTCTGGCAGAGTTTCATTGTCACTCCAATTATTCTCCTGACAGCCGGGTCAGGATAGAAGCTATCATCCGTACCTGCCGTGAAAAAGGGATTGGCAAGATTGCCATCACCGACCACGGCAGGATGGTTGGCGCACAAAAAGCACACCAGATGGCTCCTGACCTTGTGGTGGTTAGCGAAGAAATCCAGACGACTGAGGGTGAGATTTTGGGCTATTTCATGACCGAAGAAATCCCTGATTATTTGTCGCCAATTGAAACCGTTCGCAGGTTGCAAGACCAGGGCGCGTTTATCAGCGTTGCCCACCCCTTTGACCCCTGGCGGGGTTCAAGCTGGAAACCTGGCACGCTGGAAAGTTTGGTGCCTTACCTGGATGGGGTTGAGGCATTCAATGCACGTTGTTTTGACCCGAAATTCAATGAGCAGGCTGGTGAATATGCCAATGAGCATGGTCTTGCCTGGATGGTTGGTTCGGATGCGCACAGCCTTTCGGAAATCGGGCAAGCAGTCTTGAAGCTCCCTGATTTCAACTCGGCGGAGGAGCTGCGCCAGTCGCTTAAAACCGCTGCTTTTTCGGGGGAATTATCAGGAAAAATCGTGAGGCTTCATTCCACGATCGCGAAGGTGGTCAACAAGTTCCGCCGCAAGTCATGATCCAGACCGCACCTCTTGAGAGCGTTTGTGCAGCGGGGGTGAGACGCATGGATAACAAATCAACTCATGTGCCAGAATTTGTAAAAAATTGAATTTTTTAAGCAGCGAAACCCACTCCGTCGGAATCACGATTATCTTCCGGTTTTCAATGGTTGTCTTTAAATTTATATGGGGAGTATGAAAACGGGACGGCTTGGCAACCGTCCCGTACTTGTGAGCTGAAAGAATGCTCCCGCTATACGGTGTCGTTTCTAAACGCTCTCCCCTGGAGAGCAATACTATTATGTCGCTAAGTCAGCAGCGAGCTGAGCAGCCACACCGCCAAAGCCAAAAACACCAGCGCCATGCCAATCTTAACTGCGGCGGCATTTTTCTTCAGAAAGGCGGTGAACTGCCTGGAGGTGGTGCCATAAAACGCCAGTACAAACACAACAATCAGCGGAACAATGAACATCAGGTTATAAAGCACCAGGTAGAAAACTGCTTGACTGCGCATCCCGGGCAGAGTGCTCACTGAAATGATTACTGGCAGATAAATTTGACCAGTACAGGCGAGCTCCAAAATCGAAACCACCAGCCCAACAACGAAAGCGCTGAGGTAATAGCTGCTCGACTTGCGCCCTTCACGCACCGTGGCGTTGATGCGTTTGCGCAGTGGTTCAGGCAGGTTCATAGCCATATCGTCCAGGTTGCCCTCGCGCGCCTTGAAATAATCGCGGATGCTCATATATGCAAGCACCAGGCAGAAGACTGCCGTCAGCGCATAGACGATCGTGCTCAGGATTTGCATGTATTCCTGGATCAGGTCCAGCACTTTGTAAAAACCAAGCCCAACTGCCAGGTAAGCCAGGAATACACCAAGTGTGAAGCTGACACCCGTGAGCAGAATTTGCTTGCCCTTGTGTCCGCTCAGGGTCAGGTAGGACACAAAAAAGATGATCGTCGCAAAGGCGCAGGGGTTCAACCCGTCTACCAGCCCTGCCAAAACAACCGCCAACCAGCCAAGCTGCTCGAAGCGATCCATCAGGGTATTGCTGCCTTCGTCCGGGTTGTATTCATTCCAGAAGCGGGGTGAGCCGCTTTCAATAACCGCTTCAATCACCGGCTCGATATTCTGAACCCGGATCTCCTCTTCTCCAATCCAGGCATGGTCACCGATAAAAATTGCCGGAGTGTGCATATCGTCCACTCGGTTCACCCGTTCAGACATCCAATTCGCCAGACCAGCTTCGTCATAGACGTTGAATTCTTCGAGCAGAATCTGAGGATACTTATCCTTCAGGTACGCCAGGTCAGTTTCTGCGCGGGCGCATTCCTTACAACCGGTCTGGTAGAAGTAAGCGATGTAAATGATTGCATCGGTGACGCAGTTTTCGGGGTTGTCGATACTGCAAGCTTCCGGCGGCAACTCGGTCGGCTGAGGAGTGGATGCAATCAGCATGTCATAGTCAACATTTTCGAGCTCGGGCAGCTGAATAGGCTCACCTTCAACACCGGCAATCACGAGGTTGCGCAGGTGGGTGGTGTTTTCTTCTTCACCGATCAGCACACGTTCGCCTACCACCACAACCGGCAAGTCACGGCTGCCTGAGGTTTCCAACTGGGTTTCAGCCTGCATCAGTGCTTCGTAATTGACACGGTCGCCTAATTCGAGCAGCCTGAAATCTACCAAGTCAGGGTATTCATTTTGGAGTGGCACAATAATTTCTTCGATAACCTTCAGGCAGTGGCTGCAGGTGTTCGAATAGAAATAAAGCACCTGCACGCGGGCGTTGCTCGGGTCAGGCACAGCAGTTGCAACGCCAGGACCGACACTCTGGGGTTGGAAGGTCGCGGCACTGACTGGTTGGATGATGAATGCGAGAAGTAATACTGACAAGAAAACCAGGTTTCTGATTTTCAAGTTGATGCTTTTCGTTGTTTTAGACATATTTTAAGAAGGTTCCTCAATTATCCATTTTTAGCAGCCTGAAAGATGCCTCGAGAATTTTATCACGACACGAAGAACACATTTACAGGCTATGCAATTTCAATTTCTATAAGTGGGAAGCGGCTTTCAGCGAACAGTTTCTTGAGATAATCCTTTTGCTCGTTTTCCAAACCATTGAGCACCATGCGCACATGGAAATCTCCATTCTTGGATGTGGTGTTGACGGTGTGAAGGATGTTGCCGCCGGCTTCGGTAATTAGCCCGGCGAAATAGGCTAACCCCCCCGGTCGGTTGGAAGTGTTATTTCCACGAATCTGGATTGAGGTCCAGCGCAGCGATGAGGACTTGATGCCAGTAAGATCCATGGCGTTTTCGATTTCATCGAGGAAAATCGAGCCGCCACCAACGGCAGAATACAAATCATCCAGGTTGGCACAGGCAAGCAGCCCGAGCATAGCTTCGAGGCGGTTTGATTCCAGCGAGGCAACATCACTCAGGTCGAGGACACCCTGCTCCACCAGGATTGGGTGGATTTTTTTGCGACCTTTCTGGCTGGCTTCTTTCAGGTTGACCCTTGCCAAAACGTTTCGCAGCAAGCGACCAGTGGTGGGGTTGCAATGGTTTAACCAATCGGGCACAGGAACTTTATGTGGTCCGCTGCTGACTACTTCGAGCACATCGCCAGGATTGAGATTGTCGTAGATATGGCGTTCTTCTCCGTTGACGATCACTTTATGGATCTTATCAAGGTAAAACTCCTGGATTGCAGCGACACCGTCAAGGACGGTGCTGCCTTCTTCCAGGAAGCGTGTGCCCCCGAAACTGGTAAAAATCTGCACGGGTCGGTAACGGCTGATGTCTTTATTATTGTTGATGGCATAAATAACGCCCCAGGTATTTTCCCCTTCCATTTCTTCGGTGGCAATGGCAACTTCAATTGCGCCAGTACCGGGCAAGTAGGCGGTTACCTGCAGGGCTTGGTAGCCGTTTTGGGGGGAGGCGATGTAGTCGTCGAAGCGGTCCTGGTCGAGGTTGCGTTGAAAATATTTGTTTACGCGGGCAAGGAGCCGGTAGCAGTCAATCTCATCCTGGCTGTCAACCAGCATGCGAAAACTGACAATATCATTGACTGCAGAGAAATCATCAAGCGAGGTGCGGTGGCTGCGCGCCATGCGCTGCAGTTTATCCCAGGCTTGCCAATAACCGTTGACGGTGAATCTTATCTGCCCAGAGATGCCTTCAGCGTTCATGATGTTGGCGAGTTCGCCCAAGTAGTAGCGAATGAAGTTGATATTCAGACGCGGGTCGGCATCGATTTTAGCCTTGACCATCGGAAAGGAAACTGGCTCAGCATATGGAAAAGCCATATCCTCGATCCAACGCCGCCAGCGGTAGCAATTGAGAATCCCAGCAAGTTTACCGTAGGCTCGGATAGCCTCTTCGGCTTTTGCCCATTGTTTGGCGGGCGACTGGTATTGCAGCGTCATCAGGTTGTGGCTTTTGTCTGCCAGTTTAATCACGAAAACCGCAGGGTCACGGAACATTGCGATCTTGCGAAGGGTTTCAATTTCACGGCTGGAGCCGTCACGCGGGTTGCTGATCTTGGTAAGACCATCGATAATGTAGGCAACTTCTCTGCCCAATTCGCCTGGGAAGAGCTCGCGAATTTCATCGAGGGTCTCGCCCTGGTCTTCGACAGAGTCATGAAGCAATGCCGCGATCGTCCAGGCTTCGGTTTTGACCAGGTTGTCAATGAAGCCAGCGATCCAGACGCAGTGTGTCTCGAAATAGGGCTCGCCCGAAAGGCGCTTCTGACCGGCATGGACTTGTTTACCCCATTCGTAGGCGCGTTTAATCGCTTCGGTGCGTAATTGAAACGGACCGACCTGAAATTCGTCCGTGATGAGAGGACGAATTTCTGAAATGTTCATAACCTGAACCATTACAGTCTCCTCTCGAAGGCAAAAATTAAGCCTATCAGATAATTATATCTTAAGCCAACGCCAATTGTAAAAAAGTGGTGAAATCTATCAGCATTTTTCACATTGAAAATTGACTATGGGTTTATCCAAATTAATTTACAAAATCTTTACAGATATATGACCGTAGGAGGAGGTCCCAATCGTGAGCACTTAAACTCCGCTTAGATAGTTTTCAGACACGCAAGTAGGGGACGTATGCCACGCCGTCCCGTTTACATACCCCCAGCAACAAAAATTTAGCGTATCATTACTAAACAGGAGCAAGATGGAGCAATTTGACAAACTGATCCCGTTGGAAGCAGTGGAGACCGAAATCATGGTAGTGAATTCACGCTTTATTGCCAGCCTGGCACCAGTGGGCAGTGTGGAACAAGCGCGGGAATTTGTGTCTGAAGTAAAGAAGCGTTTCCCAGACGCGAGTCACCACGTGCCTGCTTTCGTGATCGGTCACGGCAGAAGTGTTATCACACATTGTACTGACGATGGCGAACCCTCTGGCACTGCCGGCAGACCTGCTCTGGCGGTTTTGCAGGGCAGCGGGCTGGGGAACGTGGTAGTGGTCATAACGCGCTACTTTGGCGGCACCAAACTGGGTACTGGTGGTTTGGTTAAGGCTTACGGCGATGCCGTGCGCGAAGTGTTGAAGGGCGTGAAGATCGCCGCGTTGCTGCCGACGACGACGATAATGTTCGTCACGCCATACAGGTTGTATGACCAGGTAGCGCGCTTGATGGAGTCTCATCAGGGGCAGGTTTTGGAAACGGAATTTATGGAAGAAGTGACCGTGACCGTGAAGTTTATGGATGATCTGGTTGAGGCTTTCACAAGCGATTTGAGCAATCTGAGCGCGGGGCAAGTCGAGACAATCGTAGTTGAGCAAAACCACGAAAGCGTTTTCCCTATTGCGGATTCAGATTCGCAATAATTCTCTCAATCAGGGCGAAACGAAGAATCCTGACACAACGCCGATTAACTCCATTCTTCTCCAGGGTGAAAGATGTATTAATACAACTGCTGCTGGGCGGTGTAAAGTTTCAAATACAGCCCCTTTTTCTCCAGCAACTCGGCGTGATTGCCTTTTTCAACGATACGGTTGCCTTCCAACGAGACAATCATATCGGCGTTGCGCACCGTCGAAAGCCTGTGAGCGATGATTATCGTCGTGCGACCTTCAATCAACCGATCAAGCGCTTGTTGGATCAGCAGCTCGGTTTCTGTATCAACTGAAGAGGTGGCTTCGTCAAGAATCAGGATCGGACTGTTCTTCAGCACCGCCCGGGCGATTGACAGCCGCTGCTTTTGCCCACCGGAAAGCTTGACCCCTCTTTCACCAATCAGGGTGTCATAGCCGTTGGGCATGCGGTCGATAAATTCAGCTGCGTTGGCAATTTCTGCCGCCCTGATCAACTCTTCTTCGCTTGCATCCAGTTTCCCGAAAAGGATGTTTTCGCGGATTGTGCCGTGGAAGAGGTAAACGTCCTGCAATACCATGCTGACTGATTGGTGCAGCTGGTCAAGGTCAATCTCCCGAACGTCGACACCATCGACACTGACGCTGCCGCTGATCGCATCGTAAAAACGGGGGATCAGGCTTATCAAGGTCGTTTTACCGACACCTGTCGGACCAATCAGGGCGATTGTGGTGCCAGCGGGGATATCAAGGTTGATGTCTGTCAAGACCTCTTCGTCCGGAAGGTAGTGAAAATTGACATCTTCGAAGCGGATGTGCCCCTGGATGGGTTCAGTGAAGACATGCGGATTTTTGGGGGAATCAATTTCGGGGTCGACAGTCAGAATTTCGGCGATGCGTTCAAATCCAGCCAAAGATTCCTGAACGGCTTCCATCGAATTGCCCAACCCGCGAACTGGTGTGTAAAAACTGTCGAGGTAGAGGAAAAAAGCGACCAGGTCAGCAATCGAAAGCGTTCCGGCGATTGCCATGCGAGCGCCAAAATAGATCACCAGCAGCTGCCCGATACCGGCTGCGAAATCAAAAATCGGATTAAAGATCGCCATCAGCTTCAACGCGTACAAATTTTTGTGTAACACTAGCTTAATTTTGCCATCCACCTTGTCGAGTGCGTCCTCTTCACGCGCGAAGGATTTTACTTCCCGGATGCCGGAAAGATTGTCGTTGAGAATCGCATTCAACTCACCGACAGAATGCTGCCGGTTTCGAAAAGCAGGGCGCACAATTTTGCTATAACCAATCACGGCTACAACGATTAACGGAATGGGAATGAGCGTAAGCAGCGTTAGCCTTACATTCATCGTAAGGAGGATGGCTGTAACCCCAATCAGGGTGATTGAGTTGACGATGATATCAGGCAGGGCATGCGCAACCATACGCTCAAACAGGTCGGTATCGTTAATGATTCGGGACATCAGCTGCCCGGTTTGCTTATCCTCATAAAAGCGCAGCGAGAGCTTTTGGATGTGTTCATAGACCATCCTGCGGGCGTCCGATACCACCCCCCAGCCTGCTTTGTGGGCAGCGTAAGAGCGGATAAACTGCATCACCGCCCGGGCAATGAAGACGAGCAGCGCGATGACAGAGATGCGTGTAATAAAATCGATCGTTTCCTGACCGAGCGGTTGGGTGGTCAGCCGGTCGATCAGAAGGCGGATAATCCAGGGGATCAATAGCTGCGCGCCGACCAGCCCGAGCATCGTCAGGGTGGTGGCAAGGATTAACTTCCAATATTTTTTGGCAAGTTTGCCGAGAAGGCTAAATGGTTTCAAGTCTATTCCCGTTTTCGAGTGAGATGATTACCGCGGCGTTTTTGCCCCAGCGCGGGATCGGTATGCCCCAGGCTTTACGAAAAGTGGCATCTTCCATCCAGAACAAGCCGGTTCCGGCGTTTATCCATGAATTGATAAAACCCCAGGGCGTGTGCATATCACCGTTGGTGTGCCCAGGGTCGTAGGCAGCGAAAAGCATGGTGTGCCCGTTTGCGCCTTTGGGCGGGTTGTAATTTTTGGGATGGTCGCCGTAATAAATCGCGGGCGAATGCCCAAACCACCAGTAAATGGTCACCAGGCTAACCAGGTTTTCTGATTCAGCCGTTGCTCGCAGAATTTCCGGGCTCAGGTGTAAACACTTTGCGCTGATCGGCAGGTTGTGTTTTTGCGCCAGGTAACGGACAAGCCTGATCTGCAGCGGGGGTGTGATGCCCGAGTTTGGTGCCAGGCGAAAGAAACGCCCACGCCACCACAGACGATTGGTCTCATCGATAATATCTTTGGTGTCGAGTTTTAGGTCGGTCAGCAGTTCGATGGCGGCAACGATGGAATGTATGGCGCAATCATTGCCTACCTGGAGGGTTTGTAATTTTGCCAGTTTGGTCTCTGGCAGGGCATGCAGGCTGGTTTTTTTCATCTAAGCAATTTTACTATCGAAATTTGAGAGATTGGCGAAAATAGACAAAACCGCTGGCATTCTGAACTTCAGTTGCGAAGAATCTTGCCCTGCATGCTGTCATTGCGAATGCAGCGAAACAATCTGAAGTCTTGCCGGTGAGTGGGTAGGATCCTTACTCTGAATACTGCCTATCACTTCGTTCAGGATGACAAAATTAAACCTCAGATTGACAAATTTTGTTGACTTATCTGAGATCGAATGCTAAGATAAAGGCACAATTGAATACCTGAGGTAACCCGATACCCGGATGTTAGGGACTAATGGCGGAAGCTGGTGTGAGACCAGCACTGTACCGCAACTGTAAGTCGTAAGACGAGTCAGGAAGCCAACCTCAGGAGAACCCAAATACCTTCTCGGATTAAGAGGGTGGGTGAGATACACTCATATTCTCAACCCTTTCTAATCCAGAAGGGGTTGATTTTTTTAGAAACGAGGAGAATATGAAAAAAATCTTGACCCTTCTGGCAGTGATGATTCTTTTAGTTCTATCTGCCTGCCAGGCACCAGCAGTGGATGTCGATGTCGAAGCACCACCCGTTGTCGAAACTGAACCCCCTGCTGCAGATACTGAAGTGCCCGCTGACGCTTACCCAGTGGATGCACACACCGAAACTCCTGCTGAAGTTGAGCAGGTTACCATCGATTATGCCACTTACTTCACCCTGGAATACAAAGACGGTTATAAATTATTGACGGTAACAATGCCCTGGCAAGGAGCAACCGAGCCGCTGCAGTATGCCCTAATCCCTGCAGGCACAAGTATTGACGAAGATCTGAACGATGCTATGGTGATCAACACACCGATTGATAGTTTCGTTTCGTTATCCTCTACCTACCTGCCTTTTCTTGAACAGATTGATGGACTGGAAAGCCTGGTTGCTGTAGATACCGCTGACTATATTTTCAACCCCGATGTGCGGCAGGCAGTTCAGGATGGCACGATCGCCCAGGTTGGCAGCGGACCAACCATCGATATAGAGCAGGTAATTGAGCTGGATCCAGATGTGGTGATGACCTCTGCCTCTGGTATGACCGAATGGGATACCCACCCTGTGCTCGAACAAGCCGGACTTCCCGTGGTGATCAGCTCTGATTATCTCGAGCAAGACCCACTTGGCAGGGCTGAATGGGGAAAATTTATTGCCGCCTTCTACGACAAAGAAGCAGAAGTTGACCAGATTTTCGACGAGATGGTAGCACGCTATCAATCCGCCAAAGCACTGACAGCCGATCTGACCGATAAAGTGACCGTCTTTGTCAATACCGCCTACGAAGGTGCCTGGTATATGCCCGGCAGTGAGAGTTATGCGGCAATCCTGCTGATGGATGCAGGTGCGGATTATCTGTGGAGCGACCTGGAAGGCACCGGTGCCATGCCGATCGACTTTGAAGTGGTTGTTGATCGCGCCAAAGATGCCGACTATTGGCTCAACGTTGGCTTTGCCAGCAGCCTGGCTGACCTGGCTGCCATGGACCCGCGCTACGAAGAATTCTCTGCCTACCAGCAGGGCAAGGTTTATAACAACAATGCCCGCGTCTCAGAGATGGGCGGCACAGATTATTACGAGAGCGGAGTCGCCAACCCCGACGTGGTCCTGGTCGATCTGATTTCGATTTTCTACCCGGATTTGGCTGCCGAACACGTTTTGTTCAACTATCTGTTCTACTATCGCCAATTGCAATAGCCTAAAGCATAATTTGTGATGAACATAGAGAGCAACTACAAAATAAACAGGAAGAGGACCGGATTATTTATCCTGTTGATCGTTTTACTGTTGATTGTGGTTGCTCTCAACCTGACGCTCGGCTCGGTGCGCATTCCGCTGCAAGACATCTTGAAAGTCCTTTTAGGTCAATCAGGCGTGAAAGATAGCTGGGTTTTTATCATCCGGGATTATCGTCTGCCGAAAATTATCACAGCAATCTTAGCCGGCATGGCGCTCAGTGCTTCTGGTTTGCAAATGCAAACCATGTTCCGCAATCCGCTGGCAGACCCCTTCATTCTCGGCATTAATTCTGGCGCCAGCCTGGGGGTCGCAATCGCGATCATGGGGGCTGGGCTGGCGGGCGGGCTTTTTATTCCTGCAATGAATTTTGCCGGCGACCTGGGGCTGGTCGCAGCCGCCTCCCTGGGAGCAGGTGTTGTTATGGGGCTTATTTTACTGGTGGGCAAACGGGTAAACAACCCGACCACGCTGCTCATCCTGGGTCTCATGTTTGGGCATGCCACCAGCGCGCTTGTGAGCTTGCTTATCTACTTTAGCGCTCCTGAAAAAGTAAAAGCCTATAGCATCTGGTCTTTTGGTTCGTTTAGCGGCGTCACCTGGGATCAATTGATCGTGCTTGTTCCCGTTATCGTGTTTGCCATCGCTCTGCTCGCCTTCCTGCCCAAGGGGCTCAACGCGCTCTTGCTTGGTGAAGATTATGCCAAAACCATGGGCTTGAACGTCACGCGTCTGCGGATGCTGGTGCTCATCAGCGCCTCGGTTCTCTCGGGCGCAATCACCGCATTTGCCGGACCAATTGGTTTTATTGGTGTGGCGGTACCGCACATCGCCCGAAACTTGTTCAAAACTTCCAACCACAAGCTGCTCATCCCGGCGGTGATTCTTATCGGCGCTATTGTTGCCGTAGCGGCAGATTTGATTGCCCAGATGCCAGGCAGCCAGTTCGTACTGCCGATTAACGTGGTCACTTCTTTGTTTGGGGCACCCTTTGTGGTCTGGATCGTTCTGAAACGCAGGAAGGGGTCGACATCCTTCAACGTATGAAAACCCCGCTGCTTTCCACCCGAAACCTCCAGATCGGTTACACCAATGGCAAACCCGCCCATAAGGTGGTCGCATCAAACCTCAATCTGGAGCTTACCCAAAACGAGTTCGTTTGCCTGGTCGGACCGAACGGAGCCGGAAAGTCGACACTTTTGCGCACCCTGACCGGGTTGCTCCCTGCCCTGGACGGTGAGGTTTTGCTGGCAGGAAGGAAATTGGCACAATATTCTCGCAAAGAATTGGCTAATGAGATCAGCGTTGTGCTCACCAGCCCGATCGAGGTTGGCGCCATGACTGTCAACGAGTTGGTTGCCATGGGGCGCTTCCCATTCACCGGTCTGTTTGACCGCATGGGTGAACATGACTGGAAAGTCGTGCGTCGGGCTTTGGAAATGGTTGGGCTGCTTGGTTTTGAAGAACGCATGGTGCACAAGCTCAGCGATGGCGAACGCCAAAAGGTGATGATCGCGCGCGCTTTAGCCCAGGAACCGCGAATCCTTGTGCTCGATGAGCCCACCGCTTACCTGGATTTACCTGGTCGGGTGAGCGTGATGAATTTGCTGCACGAACTCTCTACAGACCATGGTCAGACTGTTTTGACCTCAACGCATGACCTCGACCTGGCGATGCGCAGCGCAGACCGGCTATGGCTGATGTCTCCTGGTGGGATGATTATCAGCGGCGCACCCGAAGACCTGGTTTTGAGCGGCGATTTCCAGCGTGTTTTTGCCCGTGACAGGATAACTTATGATGTCATGAATGGGCATTTTTTGGTAGCTGGGAACAACGAAGGCGAAATTTGCTTGCAGGCAGAGGGTGAAGCAAGGGTCTGGACTGAGCGTGCGTTGCAAAGGGTGGGCTATTCGGTAATTGAAGATAACGCGAACCGCACTGGAATGCGTGTGTCCGTTAATCGTATTGAGAGCGGTTTTATGTGGGAAGTCCAGGCAGAGAATCAAACCAGGCAGTTTGAGGATCTCGAAAGCCTGGTGGATTATTTGCGCGAGTTACCTGGCTGACATCTGCCTCATCCACCGCAATCGGTGCGCTCCTGATCGGTTTGCTCGCGGGATCTAGGACCCTCACAAATCGAAAGACTGCCTGTGAATTTTCGACATCCTACGCCTGGCTCAGGCTGACAGCATTGGTTCGATGATCAAAAAAATCGTCACAACCACGATCAACGCAGTGATGGCATAAGCCAGGATGTTCCCGATTTTTTTATTGCGATACTCACCCATAATAGCCCTATCGTTCGCCAATTTAAGGATCAGGATAAGCAATATCGGTAACAATATTGCGTTTAGTGCCTGCGAAAGGATCATGATCGGGAACAACGGAATCCCCGGGAGTAAAACAATCAGCAGGCTTACCACCATGATCAAGGCAAAACTGCCATAAAACACTGGCGCTTCTTTTGGGCTGCGGTTGAGTCCGCGTTCAAAACCAAAGGCTTCACAGATCGCGTAAGTTGTCGAGAGCGGTAAGACCGAGACTGCCATCAAAGACGCTCCCAGCAGGCCGGTTGCGAATAAAATTGACGCCCAATTCCCTGCCAGGGGCACCAATGCCAAAGCAGCATCCTTGGCATCTTCAACCACGATTCCAGCCTGAAAAAGTGTCGCTGCCGTGAGGATAATGATGAAGGCGGAAATAACGTTACCCCAGGCTGCACCGAAGCTGACGTCTATTTTCGTGTCACCGAATTTTGACATCTCAACCCCTTTGTCAGCAATTGACGCCTGCAGGTAAAAGATCGCCCAGGGGGTGATCGTGGTGCCAATGATCGCCAGCATTGTTAGAATGAAATCACCATCCATAATGAAGGTTGGTTTGATCAGACTTTGCCCAACCGCTGCCCAATCTGGCTTGACCACGAACACTGCCAGAACATAACTGAGCGAGGCAAGCGAGAGCAGCAAGAGCACTTTTTCGACGTGTTTGTAATTTGCCCGCAGGATCAAAACGATCATCAAAACCCCGGCGATTGGCACGCTAATATACTTGCTGACCCCGAAAAGTTCCCCGGCAGCGGCGATACCGGCAAACTGAGCGATGGTGGTGCCAAGGTTAGCGATAAAAAGCGCCAGCATGGCGAAAAGGGTGATTTTGACGCCATAACGTTCACGGATCAGGTCAGCGGTGCCTTTGCCGGTCACCGCTCCCATACGGGCAGCCATTTCGAGGATAACAACTTCACCGACTGTAATGACCACGATCAGCCATAACAGGTTGTAGCCATAGGTTGAACCGGCAACAGAATAAGTGGCAATACCAGGGGCATCGTTGTCAGCCGATGCGGTAATCAAACCCGGTCCCAAAATTGCCAGGAAGGCAGCAATCTTGCGGAGCCAGAAGGGGAGGAGAACTTTTTTCTTCATCTTACCGACCTGCGAACCGCGGTAGTTTTTTCTTCCAGGCGGTTGGTAAAACGGTATCGATCGCGTCATCAACTGTGACGATGCCCAGCATTTCGTTGGTTTGCGGGTCAATCACCGGCACTGCCATCAGGTTGTATTTTGCCACCAGGTAGGCTGCGGCATTTTGCGATTCGTAGGGCGAAACTGTGACAACGTGATCATCAAACCTGTCAGAGAGCGGCATGTCGAGCGGAGACGTTACCAGATCTCGAAGGCTGATTACGCCCTTCAGGTGCTTTTCGGGATCCAGGACGTAGATATAGTACATAAATTCGTCCTCAAGAGCGTCTTCATTAGTACGCAGATGATGCAAGGCTTCTCCGACGGTGTAGTGTGCTGGGACCGAGGCAAATTCTGTGGTCATGATGCCGCCTGATGAAGTCTCGTGGTAACGCAGCAGCATGCGCATATCTTCTTCATCATCATCATCCATCAGGCGCAGAAGTTCTTCGCTTTTGCCATGTTCCATATCGGCGAGGATATCAGCTGCCTCGTCCGGCTGCATTTCTTCGAGGATGTCGGCAGCGCGTTCTGGTTCGAGGTGGGCGATGACAACTTGCTGGATTTCGGCTGAACTCTCTTCCAGCGTGTCGGCAAGTTGTTCGTCGGTGAAACCTTCCAGAAAAGCTTTGCTGGTATGGTGGTCGAGGTCGTCCAGAATGGCGGCGATGTCGGCTGGTTCCATCTGCACCAGGCGGTCGCGCGAGACTTTGAGCCTCAGTGGATCGTCGTGTTCGATTGACGCAACGTCTTCCCAGGGGATCACGTTGGTTTTTGGTTTTTGATTAAAGAATTTTCCGATCGACCTTGTCAGGTTGTCCAGCCCAAGGCGGCGCAGCAACCCCAACCCGCCGACATCCACGCCGGTCAGGTGGAAATTCTGGTCTTTCCGGGCGAGCTGAAGATCGTTGACCCTTACCAGCCGCTTGCCTTCGGTATCGACAATTTGCTGGTCGAGCACGCGTTGTTTGAGGTAAAGTTCGTGACCAGTGGGATGGTAGAGGAGCGGGTCTTCGCCGCGTCGGTTGAGGGTGATTGATGGCGAGAGGGTCGCAATGCTGATTGCATCGATCAACTCGTCGCCCCTGGCGGTGTTTTTCACCACAATCGCGATGATCTGGGGCATGTTTTGTTCGGTATTATCAACCAAAACGTCATCCAGCTTGCCAATGACGCGACCGAAAACATCCCAGACTTTTTGATTGAGAAGTTTGCTTAAATAAATCATCTGCACCTCGCCTTTTTTTGCAAGAGGCGATTCCAGGGTTCAGGTTTTCAGTCTCTGACCCTGGCTGCAGATGCTTGTGCAATCAGAATCAGAGAATGGCTAGCTCAGCCTGACTGGGAGGCTGGGCGTTTTCTTCGCCCGGGCAAGAATCGCTTCCTGAGAAAGATAAATTTTCCATTTCTGTTTTACACCTGTCGGCATTATACCCTTAATTAGTGGTGAATGGGAGGAAAAGATTGGGTTTTATCAGCAGTTCTCAATAAGGAAATATTAAGTTCTAAAATACAAAAGGCACGGTTGAGCGGAACCGATTTTAGGGCTGCGACAATCCTAATGGACATGAAATAATAACTACCGTTGGGGTGGGTTCAGGACGTGAGCAGGGGTGAAATTTTTCAATCAACCAAACCCACCCCTTTGTAGGTGCGGTTAATTTTCGGGTTTCAATGCCTGTGCGCGTTTTTTGAGCTGGGGAGGTTTGATCAGGTAGGTGGTGATTGAGTGCTCACGATTGAGACCTCCCCTTACGCTTATGTAAAAAATGTTAGGGCAAAGGACCAGTTTTTTTTACATTGTGAATTTCTGAGGGTTGACTCTTTGTATGCTGGGATTCAGTTGCGAAGGTTAGAACGACGGCAGAAGCAGGCAAAGATCCTATGATGGGGAGTGAAAGATTTCGTACAAAAGCGGAACCTGGAGCTTCAACGCATCGCGTTCGGTGCGCCAGCAAAAGACATCGCCGACCCCACCGTATTCGAAAGCCACGATTTCTGGCTCCTGCCAGGCTCCGGAGCGTATCTGTTCGGCAGCCCATTCCACCACTGCCTTGTCATGCGGCTGCAGTTCGAAGTGGTCGGTCAGATAACCATTATATTCACGGATACCGGTAATGTGCAGTTCTGAAAGCCTATGCAGCGGCAGGCGGTTGATGTATTTCTTGAAATCCATATCAAGCAGCGCAGCGCTGATTTGCGCATGCGAAAGGTCCAGCAACAGTCCCAAATCACACTCTTTGATCATTTCCGAGATCAAATCTGGGTCAGCTGCCAGTTTTAGCTGGGGCAGGAACTCATGACAAGGCAAATTTTCAGCGATGATCCTGACTCCTGGCAGCTTGCCGCGCAGGAAGTCAAGGTCTTCTTTCCAGGTTGCCAGCAATTCAGAGGCTGAGTCCACTCCCAGCCGATTGGCGAGGTGGGTGTTCAGATAGGGTGTATCAGTGGTATCAAGCAAACGCCGAATCAAGTCAAAATCCAACGAATCGACACGGTTGTTGCCAAGAGAAATGTCAAAATGGATATAAACTGAACCCCAAGGGCGCGCAGCCTGGATGAGCCCATCCCACTCAGGGCATTTGAGCAGATCGACTTTGACTTCGTTTTGCTCAATCAACTCTTTTAATGGAGTCGAATAATTAACCGCAAATTTCATTGTTACGCTGGGCTCGTCTCTGCTCCCGGTGCAGCGAACGGGTCATATTGCGTTTCAAGATCCTGCCGGAACTGCTTGGTATAGAGGTTGTAATAGATACCGCGCTGCTGGATCAGACTACGGTGGTTGCCGCTCTCGGCAATCTGCCCATCTTCGATTACGAAAATCTGGTCAGCCGATTTGATGGTCGAGAGGCGATGGGCGATGATAAAGCTGGTTCGCCCGGTCATGAGCTGATGCATGCCTTTTTGGATCAAGGCTTCCGTCAGGGTGTCAACTGAGCTGGTGGCTTCGTCCATCACGAAGATATCAGGCTCTGAGAGCAGCGCGCGGGCGATGCTGATTAGCTGTTTCTGACCAACAGAGAGTTGATTGCCGCCCTCACCGACATCAGAATCGTAGCCTTTTTCAAACTTAACGATGAAATCATGTGCTCCTGCCAGCTTGGCAGCATGTTCGATTTCCTCATCAGTGGCATCCAGCCGTCCGTAGCGCAAATTGTCACGGATGCTGCCCGAGAAGAGGTGCGGAATCTGCAAGACAACACCGATGCGCGACTGGATATCGTCGAGCGAATAATCCAAATAATCATTTCCTGCGATGCGAATCGTACCTGAGGTCGGTTCGTAAAACCGGCAGAGCAGGTTCACGATAGTGGTTTTGCCTCCGCCAGTGGTGCCGACCAGGGCAACATTTTGCCCCTGGGGTATCCTGAAACTCAGGTTTTGGATTACCGGCTCATCATCGTCGTAATGGAAGGAGACGTTATCGAATTCCACTTCTCCAACCAGGGTTTCAATCGGAACCAGGTTTTGGCGGTTGCGTATGTCAGGTTCGGTTTCGAGCAAAGAGAAAACGCGCTCAGAAGAGGCGACAGCGTTTTGCATCTCAGCATACACGCGTGCAAGGTCCTGGATGGGCCACAAAATATGCATAATGTAGGAGATAAACGCCTGAAGCGTACCGACTGTGATCAGCGTGTTACCGATCATATTGCCGCCGCGCCAAAGTACCAACACAAGCGAAATCGCGCTAATGGTCTGGATGGTGGGAAGGTAGAGGGCTGAGAGAAAACCGGCACGGTGGCTTTCCCGGAACATGTCGGTTGATAGTACTTTGAAGTTTTCAAGGTTCTTATCTTCACGCAATAACGCTTTGACCACACGAACGCCGGTAATGTTCTCGTTTAAGGATGCCGTCATCTTGGAGTTGGCTTTACGCGACCGGCGATAGTGGTAATAGATCTTGACCCGGAATTTGAAAGAAACAAAAATCATCAACGGCAGTGAAAGAATTACGATCAGCGCCAATTGGGTGTTCAATTGCAGCATGAAATAGACCGAGAAGGCGATATTCGCAAGCGCCGAGATTGTATCGACAATTCCCCAGGTCAGCAGTTCGCCCATTTTCTCGGTGTCGGAGGTAACCCGCGACATGATCCAGCCTATCGGCGTCTTCGAGAAGTAAGACAAAGAAAGTTTCTGCAGCTGGTTGAACAAGTTTTTACGCAGGTCATAGCGCATCCGTTCGCCTTGCACGCCGACATTGAACATCATGACGAAGAATGCGACCACTTGCCCCATAACTATGATGCCGTAGTGATAAAACACGCGAACCAGAGCGGTGACATCATTGGCGATGATGCCTTCATCGATAATGCGCTTATTCAGGATGGCAAAATAAGAATCGAGCCATGACACGACTGCGATTGACAGAATGCTTAAGATCATCGTTAACTTGTAACGCTTAAGCAGGTTGAAAAGACGACCGAGCACACCACTTTGCAGGTTGACTTCGTCGTCTAACTCGTTTTCATCATAATAGGTCGACACGTTCGATTTCCTCTTGCAGGGCACTGTCGATCCGCGCCTGGATCTCATAAATGTCCTGATATATACCGGGTTTAGCGATCAACTCTTCATGCACACCCTGCTGGACGATCTTGCCCTGGTCAAACACCAGGATCTGATCAGCATTCATGATGCTCTGAATACGGTGAGCAATAATGAAAGTGGTACGGTTTGCCATCAAGCCTTCCAGTGCCGCCCTGATCTGCACTTCTGTTTCCATATCTACAGATGAGGTTGAGTCATCCATAATCAGGATGCGCGGGTTGATCAGCAGCGTCCGCGCGATTGCCAGTCGTTGTTTCTGCCCACCCGAGAGAGTTACCCCTCGTTCACCGACCATGGTTTCATAACCGTGCTTAAATTCCATAATGACATCGTGAATGGCGGCTTCCTGGGCGGCGAGAATAATTTCTTCTTCACTCACTTCTCTGTGAACACCATAGGTGATGTTCTCTCGGATGGTGGTCGAAAACAAGAAAGGTTCCTGCTCAACGATGCCAATCTGTGAACGAAGGAATTCTCTTGAATATTCGTTGAGGTTAACACCATCCAGCAAAATGCGCCCTTGCGTGACGTCATAAAAGCGCGGAAGGAGGTTGACCAGTGAGGTCTTGCCCGATCCGGTTGAACCAAGCAAGGCAACCACCTCACCGGCATCACAACTAAAGCTGACATCTTCGAGAACCACCTGGTCTTTTTCGTAAGCGAAGCTAACGTTCTCGAAACTAATCTGACCCTGAATGCCTGATTCAGTCCGGAAGGTGGCTGTGGTCATGTCTTCCTCTTCAGCTTTTAGGATCGTGGTGATACGACCAAGCGAAACAAAGGTACGCGATGTGTCAATGATCAGGCGACCAAGGTTTCGGATTGGCCAGATCAGCCAGCCGAGTAAGCCAATGAAGGTCATAAACTGACCCAGGCTCATGGCACCGTTTATCACCATCATCGCACCGTAGAAACTGCTGCCGATGGTTTGCGCCGAGCAGATGATGTCGGTAAGTGGCCAGAAGAGACTGTGCATCCAGACAAACTTCCTGCCCCGGCGGTACTTCTCCAGGTTGTCCTTATCGTATTTTTCGATTTCATAGTTCTGGCGGGCAAATGCTTTGACAACGCGAACGCCGCTCAGATTTTCTTGTAAATCGGTGGAAAGAACAGCACCCTGTTCCTGGTAGGCTTCATATGCTTTGGAGAGACCCCTGAAGAAGACCATTGATACCACCAAAACGATCGGAATAATAATGATTGAAATTAATGCCAGCTGCAGGTTGATGCGGGAAATCGCTATGAAAGAAATCACGAAGATCATCACGATGCGACCGATCCCAATCGCCTGGTCGGCAAAGAAACGGCGGACCGTGTCGACGTCAGAGGTGGCACGTTCGAGCAGATCGCCGGTTTTTGCTTCGGAATGGTAGCTGTAGGGCAGGCGCTGGATATGATCGAACAGGATATCGCGCAGCCTGCGGGTTGAATTTTCGGCGGTGAAATTTGCCATCCAGCTCGCCATAAAACTCGAGAGGGCTTGCAGTATGATCAATGCGCCAAAACTCAGGGCAGAGAGGAGCAGGTTGGTTCCAGCGATGCCTTCGCTGAGCACGCGGTCAATGAAACCACCGAGGTAAAGGTACATCCAGGTGCGAGCCAGGGCGGCGAGACCGGTGAAAAGGTTCGCGACCAGGAAGTGGGGGTGGAATCCACGCGTCAATTCCCACAAGCTGCTCAATTTTTTGCCTGTGGTTATCTTGTTTGTTTCAATCGGCTGATAAGCCTGGTTTAAAAAACCCATCTTAAAAATCCTGTACTATCTCCGTCAACAGACGAAAAATCAGTATACCCCCCGGAATTCTTAGCGTCAATCAGATTGGACAAATATTGGTTTTGTCATTCAGTAATGACTGAGGCTTGTCCATTTCCACTTGGGGAATCATGGCAGAGATTAATGCGTAATAAACGCCATATGCGGGCGATTGCGGCAGGACGCCCCTGCAGAGGGCTGCGATCAACTGACTGAGTGGATGAACTCGATTGCCTGGTCGATGATATGTTGGTTGTCTTCCCCGAGGAGCATTGTGTGGGGAGCGCCTTGCAGAACGATCTGCTGTTTCACTGCCGAGCTGATTGAACCGATGATTTCTTCTCCGGTATTTACCGGCACGGTTTGATCTGCTTTACTGACAACCACCAGGGTGGGTTGGGAAACTTTATGCAAGTTTCCGCGAACCTTTTTTTGAAGTTTCAGGAGCTGAACTGCGCCCTTCATCGGATAGACATTATAGCCTTTCCATTCCTGGTCATTGGATTTTTGGCTTTTATCCAGGTATTTGATAAAAAACTGTGCCAGGTAGGCAGCTTTCAAACTACGAACCTTCAACGCGGGTGCGAAAAGTAACAAGCCTGCCACCTCAGGGAATTCTGTCGCCAGCAACAGGCAGAGCAAAGCACCCATAGATTCCCCTCCCACCCAGACCTGATCGCTGGACGCGCGCAGTGAAAGGTACGCGTTTTTGGCTTCTCCGTACCAGTCTTGCCATGCGGTGGCATTGAGATCATCGGGGTGGCTGTCATGCCCGGGTAATAAGGGGGCGGAGATGGTGTAGCCTTCATGGTGCAGGCGTTCAGCCAGAGGCTTTACTTCAGTGGTGGTGGCGGTGAAGCCGTGCAAAAGCACGAAACCAGTGCGGTTGCCTGGCAATTGGAAGCTCGAACCGTCAAGATGTGGTTTGACTATGTATTGATTTCTCATTGCCCTCCAAATTTCGATCGTACAGGTCTGCTGACCAGGCTTGTTTTTTGAGCGCAGGTCTCCGAGACAGATCGGTCGAACCCATTCTTTCGAGCGATCACTGCCAGTATTCCAGCCTGTCTATTAAAGTCCGGAAATTGGTCGTGCCAGAGCTCATCGTCAGAAAACCAAAGTTGCCAGCTTCTCCAATGGCATTATCAGCTACAGATCCGACCTTCTGACGGTCGATATAAAACTCAAAATCAGCCCCACGAGCCAGGACACCGATTTGGTGGGTCTCAGCCATGGGATTGAAGAAATCGCTTGTTTGGTAAGCCACAATATCTATGGTCTCGTTGGAGCTGGTATAACGCGTGAAGCCCCATTTGCCATCACAGGTGACACCCATGTAATAAAAATCGCCCGAGCGGCTCCAGCGAAACACCAACCCAAAGCGATCCAGCCCATCGCAATTGGGCATACTGAAAGTAGTTTCAAAATAACCATCTTTAAGCTCCGGGCTGGTGGTGTAATAACTGGTCCACCAGGGCGTGCCCTTGGAGGTGAACTCGAGCTGACCAGCGTTAACCTTGGAGTAGAGGTAACGGTTTTCAAAATCCCAATAATCGCCGCTGTCAAACTCATCAATGAAAGCCGGATCACCATCCCAAGGATTCGGAGAAACAGCCTGGGTAGCGGTGGCAGTTTCTGTTGGGGGAGTGATTGTTTCTTCTGGCAGCGTCGGCTCGGCAGTTGAATTCTCAATCTGAACAGGTGTCTCAATAATCAGAGTCGCTTCGGGGGTTTCCTCCGGCTCGACTGCAGACTGTGTCTGAGCACCTTTGGTTAAGATTTGGGCAACTTTCGTCTGAACGACCGGGTCTTGTGAATAATCCGAATTGTCCGGTAAATTACAGGCGCCAAGTAGCAGCATAAAAATCAGGACGGGGTAGAGTTTTTTCATAAGACCTTCTTTCACATAATTCTCTTTAACGATAATTCTACTCTAACCTAACAATCACCAGCCTGAATTGAAATAGCCAAAAACCAGCAAAGGCTATAATTCAGTGTAACTTAATCTCTCCAGAGTAGTTATCTTACTCAGAGAGAGAAGGGAAGCCATGGATATATTTGAAAAAGCATTAAATTATGAAGATGTCAAACATGCAAAGAAAGCTGGAGTTTATCCTTACTTTATTCCGCTGGACCGCAATGAAGGCACAGAGGTAATCTACGAAGGGCGGCGCATCATCATGTGTGGCTCGAACAATTACCTGGGCTTGACCACCGATCCAAAAGTCCGTGAAGCCGCTATTGAAGCCATAAAAAAATATGGCACCAGCTGTACCGGCTCAAGATTTTTGAATGGCAACATGACCATCATCGAAGACCTGGAAGAGCAGCTTTCAGGTTGGGTCGGCAAAGAAGCCTCCCTGGTGTTTTCCACTGGTATGCAGGTTAACCTGGGCTCAATCAGCTCGATGGTTGGCAAACGTGACATCGTCATCCTGGATAAGGAAGATCATGCCAGCATAATTGACGGAGCTATTCTGAGCGGCGGGAAGATCGAGCGCTTCCGTCACAACGATGTCGAGCATCTTGAACGCGTGTTGAAAAGCCTGCCTGAAGAGCCAGGCAAACTATTAGTTGTCGATGGGCTTTTCAGCATGGAAGGCGACATCGCACCGCTGCCAGAGATTGTTCCGCTGTGTAAAAAGTATGGTGTTCGTCTGATGGTCGATGATGCCCACGCGATGGGGGTTTTGGGCGGAGGTCATGGAACGGCGGCGCACTTTGGTATGACCGATGATGTCGACCTGATCATGTCGACCTTCAGTAAATCTTTTGCCTCGATTGGCGGTTTTATTGCCGGAGATTTTGATGTAATCGATTACATCAAACACCACGCACGCAGCCTGATTTTTAGCGCCAGCATCCCGCCGGCGAACACGGCAACAGTGTTGGCAGCGCTCGAAGTTATGAAAGAGCAGCCTGAATTGATTGAGCAACTGACCAAAAATGGTGAGTTTATGCGCGATGGCTTCCGGCAATTAGGTTATGATACCGGACATTCGGAATCACCAATCATCCCGATCATAATTGGTGATGACAGCTTGACTTTCAAGGTCTGGTACGACTTGATGAACAACGGTGTTTTTGTGAATCCAGTGATCTCGCCTGCCACCGCTCCCGGTCGTCAGTTGCTGCGTACCAGTTATATGGCTACACACACCGAAGATCAATTGGTGAAAGTGCTTGAGATTTTTGAAAAGGTAGGCAGAGCAAACGGCTTAATTTAGTACTTAGGAGTTGGCATGAATAGCATGAAACTTGTCTTCAATGATGAAGCTGAATTTGTCTTGGTAGGAGAAGAAATCTTCATTGGGCGTGAACCGACCAATCATCTCACGATTCCCGTCCCTCAACTTTCCCGCCACCACGCCAGGATAAAACTGGTTGATGGCGTATGGATGCTGGATGACATGGGTTCCACGCTGGGCACGACGCTAAATGGTGAGCCAGTTAGAAACCAGGTTGGCTTGAAGGACGGTGATCTGATCGTTTTTGGGCGGACGATTGAAGTTCGTTTCGTGAGTAAATAGCTAAGCGATTGGAAACTATTTGCCCTGCTTTTTTGCCTGTTTTGGTTGACTTTTCTGTTTGTTTCAGGTAATATCAGTGTTCGTTGAAGGCGAGGTAGCTCAACGGTGGAGCAGTGGACTCATAAGCCATTGGTTCTGGGTTCAAATCCCAGCCTCGCCATTTTTCTTTTAAAGGATTATTGGTTCTGGGATCCCTGCTCGCTGCGCTCCCAGGACTTCGCAAAAGACGCTCGCAAATCCCAGCCTCGCCATTTTTTTTAAAGGATTATTGGTTCTGGGATCCCTGTTCGCTGCGCTCCCAGGATTTCGCAAAAAACGCTCGCAAATCCCAGCCTCGCCATTTTTCTTTATAAAGGAAATTTTTAGATCTACAATCTACAATGCATGCTTCCTCGGAATGTTATTGGACATGAAATGATAACAACAGTACGGGTGGGTTCAGGACGTGAGCCAATGTGGAATTTTTTAATTAGCCAAACCCACCCGGTTGGAATTACGGTCATATTTTCGGTTTTCCGTGCCTGCCTACAATTCTTGAGTGGGGAGGTCTGACTAAGTAAGCGGTGATTGAGTGCTCACGATTGGGACCTCCCCCTACACTTGCGTTTAAAGTTAAACCAACGGGAGGGGTGGGTTCAGAACGTGAGCCAAGGTGGAATTTTTAACCAGCCAAAACCACCCGGTTGGAATTACGGTTATAGTATTGTGGCATAGGCAATGATATAATCTCAAAAACATCCCTGAGGTGAGCATGACTGAATTTTTAACCTACCACGAAATTGACGCAGCGACCGATGCGGTGCGGGCACGTTTAACCTCCACACCCGAAACAGCCCTGATCCTTGGCTCTGGCTTAGGCGAGCTGGCTGATTCGATTGAAAACTCGACCATCATCCCCACCCACGAAATCCCATTCTGGCCGGTTTCAACTGTTCCCGGGCACAAGGGTCGCCTGGTAATCGGCGAGCTGGAAGGCAAGCAAGTGCTGGTATTGCAGGGTCGTACTCATTATTATGAAGGGCACAACATCTCTCGGGTCGGTCTGCCCATCCGTGTGATGCAGCGCCTGGGAATAAAAACCCTGATTCTAACCAATGCATCCGGTGGTTTGCACGATGACTTCTATCCGGGGGATATTATGCTGATCAAAGATCACCTGGCATTGTTGCCGATGGCAGGCGAAAACCCCCTGCGTGGACCCAACCTGGATGAGTTTGGACCACGCTTTCCGGATATGAGCGCAATTTACAATCCCGAGTTGATTGTGCTTGCCCATGAAGTCAGCAAAGAGCTCGGGCTAAGTTTGCACGAGGGTGTGTACGTCTGTCTGTCCGGTCCTTCTTTTGAGACTCCCGCTGACTGCCGTTTCCTGAAGATGGTGGGCGTTGATGCGGTCGGTATGTCGACAGTTCCTGAGGCGATCGTTGCCAAGCACGGCGGCATGAACGTCCTCGGTTTTGCCACGATTACCAACAAGATTGACCCCGATGGAACAAACAAAGCCAGCCATGAAGAAGTGCTTGAGGTTGGCGATCAACTTGCACCTAATTTGATGAAAATCATCCGGGGAGTCCTTCGCCGGATATAATTTCACTTACTAATGGAATACGTTATTCGTTTCTTAGCGGAATTTGAGGTTCCGATTTACTTGGTGTTGGGGATTGTCGCCCTGGTCTATTTGCGCCGCGTGCTGGTTGCCTTGCAGGAAAAACGCAGCGCGATTTTCGGGCTTGAACGCGAAGCCGCCCAGCGAAAAGTCGTCGCGGCGACCTCGGTGTTGATCCTGGTTGGGCTGCTGACAATGGGTGAGTTTGTCGTGGCGACCTTTTTGGCTGGCGAACTGGCACAGGAGCCGTCTTTTGCTACCACGACGATCGAGGTGCTGACAACTCCAACCACAACTTTATCTGCTGAATTAGTGCCGACTGATGCAACACCAACACCCACGCTTTACCCGCAAGCGGAAATCGAAGGGATAGACAGCCATTGTGTTAACGATATCCTCGAAATCGAGAGTCCGGCACACCTCGAAGAGATCGGAGGCGTGGTAGAGTTGATTGGAAGCGTCAATACGGATAATTTCGGTTCTTATAAGTACGAATTTTCGACCATGGGCGAACCTGACTGGCAAACGATCGCTGCAGGCAGCGGCGTGCGTATCGACGAAAGCCTGGGAAGTTGGTATACCAGCGATCTCGTCTCCGGAGAGTATATGCTGCGATTGGTCGCTTTGGATAATGACGGCATTGAGCAATCGGCTTGTGTGATTGTCGTCAGGGTAATGGATTAACAGAGGGATAATGGCAAAATTAAAAATACTCATTGCGGGGAATGACCACTTCAAAAGAATGATCGAAATAGACCATAGTCTGCATAGCCACTATGCATATCGGCTTCAGACCAATCTTGAGGACCATACTTCCACTTTCACCTTTACACGGGTCAAACTTCCACGAGAGGCACATTTGAGCTATATGCGCGACATGGATTCACTGATCAAGTCATTGGACGAAGCCAGCCAGGTTTTTGTTGGTGAACTCGATGATGTCTTGATCAGTTACGTGGTGATTGATGACAAAACCGTGCCTGCCACAACCAGGGTAAGTGACCTGGTGGTTATTCCGGAGCTTCGGCAGAAAGGGATTGGTCGCACCATGCTGGCTATGGTGGAAAACTGGGCGGCTGAAAATCAGAAAGAACGTGTTTTGCTGGAGACACCCATGCGCAATTATCCGATGGTTGAGCTGGCATTAAATTGTGGCTACGAAATTTGCGGATTCCTGGATCACTATTTTCCAAACGGGGACCCTGCCTTGTTCTACCAGAAGCGATTAGCCTGAGGTAAAGCGCTTTATGTTGTTAATGATCAATCTCTCGCTGGTGCTTGAAACTGTTAACCAGATCTTGTACGCGGCTGGGGCGATCACCGCGATCGCCCTGCTCATGTACACAACCGGGTTCAACTTCAAGGATCGCATTGTTCAAACCTTTGTATTGATCTTACTTTGCGTGGTGCTGATTTATACTTGCGAGACGGTCGCGGCTGTGTCTGACCGACCGGAATTTATTCAGTTGTGGCTGCAGCTAAAGTGGGTGGGGTTGATGATGCTGCCGGCGGTTTACCTGCACTTTTCGGACGCGCTGCTCACAGTCAGCGGAAGACCAAGCCGTGGTCGCCGGCGTATGCTGGTTTGGGTTACCTACCTTGTGACCGGGATAATGGCAATATTGATCTTCTTTGGGGTCTCAATTGGGGGTCTCGCTGCTGAAAAAGCACCCATGTTTTATCTGGAACGCAACCAAATAACTTTCTATTTCGGCATTTTCTACATCGTCGTCATGGCGATGGTCAGTTACAACCTGATCAGGGCGATGGCTAGATCGATTACCAGGACAGGGCTGCGGCGCATGATTTACCTGTTAGCCGGCGCGGCGGCGATTGCCTTCACCAGCATCATATTCCTTTACCACGGAAACACCTGGCTTGCTGCCCACCCGCACTGGTTTTGGTCTTTGAGCATTCTTGGATCGTTAATTACGATCTTCTTCATAATCGTGATGACCTATACGGTCTCATTTTTCGGGCTGCTCTGGACGGACCGGCAGATCAAGAGCCGTCTGCTGCGATGGCTGCTGCGCGGTCCTTTTACCACAACGATTGTATTAGGCTTGGCGACAGTAGCGCGACGTTACGGTGACTTACAGGGAAATCCTTACATATTTTATGTGCCGATCGTCATGGTGGGCAGTATGTTGCTGCTGCAATACGCAATCAGCCTCTTTTCACCGTATATCGAGAAATCGCTTTTCTGGGGAGACGACCGCGAAGACCTGGAAACAATTCAGTCCCTGCAAGACCGTATGCTAACGAGTAGAGATTTGCACCAGTTTCTCGAGACCACCGCTGCTTTAATCAGCGAACGCCTGCCAGTCTCTGGTGGTTTCATTGCTTTGCTAGAAGGCGACAGCGTTTCCAAGGTCGTTAGCACTGGAGATCAAAAGGCGATTGGAAATATCAAGATTGATGATCAATTCATCAAAGAGGTCCAACCTGCACTGAGTAAAGAGGAAAAGCTAATCGAATGGCAGGGGATCTACCTGCTTCCGCTTGAACACAAATCTGAAGAAGGTTCCCCTCATTTGGTCGGCTTGGGTGGTTTTGTAAAAAATGATGATTGGGAAATCAGTGAAGATGACCTGAAGGCGATAATTGGGCTTTCAGAGCGGGCGACACTGGCGATTAAAGATCATGCCCTGCAGACGCAAGTGATCGCGAGTTTGTCGGCTTTGCAAATAGAAGTCGACTACCTCCAGGACCTGCGTGCTGCTTCGGGATTCAACATGGACAATTTGCAGAACATCGAACAGCCAGAGTTGCCAGATGGCATGGCTGCCTGGGTGAAAGACGCGCTGACGCATTATTGGGGCGGTCCAAAACTGACCAACAATCCGCTGATGCAATTGAAAGTGGTTGAAGAAGTTAGCGAAAACAAGGATGGAAACCGTACGAACGCACTGCGGAGCGTTTTGACAGAGGCGATCGAGATGATCAAGCCTGGTGGTGAGCGAAAATTCACCAGCGAATGGCTGCTTTACAATATTCTGGAGCTGAAATTCCTGCAAGGCAAAAAAGTACGCGAAGTTGCGCGAAAACTGGCAGTCTCAGAAGCCGATTTGTATCGAAAGCAAAAAATCGCCATCGAGAATGTCGCCCAAAAAATCGTCGACATGGAAGCCAGTGTCAACGGACACCACTCTCCTGACACCGAAGCCAATTCGCAGAGCGACACCAACGAAATCATAGAAAACTAAATTCTGGCACGGATATTGTAAGGTAATTGCTGATCATTGTGACAGGAATGTGGAGTTGAACCGTGGCACAAAGCAAAACCAATACCGGAAAAGTAAGCAAAACCAAAGCCCTGGAGCTTCAGAAAATCCAGGACACGGAAAATTTGCGCAAACTTGAACAGCAAGCAAAAACCAGGCGTATCCTCTGGGATATGGTCGGTTTGTCGCTGCTGGTAGTCGGCGCGATTTTGTTGCTGGCGGTGCTGGGCATCACGCGCGGTGACCTGGTTGACGGCAGTGTTTTCATGCTAAAGCGCTGGTTTGGCTGGGGTCGTTTTATTGTCGCGTTGGCAGTGTTCGCGACTGGCTGGCTATTGCTGCTTTGGCGAAAGTCTCCGCCAGAGGAATTCAAAATAGGCAGGATATTGCTGGTTGAGCTGGGTTTGTTTCTATCACTTGGAGCCTTTTCTGCCTTCGCGAATGATTCTGTTTATCAGGTCAATATCGGCACGAGTGCCGGCGGCATTGTTGGTTTTGGATTGGCATACCCTTTTCGGAATATGATCGGCAATACTCCCGCAGGGATCGTCTTTCTAATCCTCTCTGCGATATTATTGATTTTAGGGCTGGGAATTGCCGGGTCAATCGAACGCTGGGCAAAAGGTGAAATGGGACAAACCGTGGCGTACGGGCAAGCATTTTTTGGTGATGAAAACGACACCCCATTAATCGATCAAGTGGCAATCGAGACGAAAAAACCAAAAACAGAAGTCACCGCTAAGAAGACCTCCCCGAAACTGTCTGATCAAATGGAGCTCCCACTGGCTTTTCGTCGAGGGGAGCTAACTGATAACAATAAGCCTGTTAAGGAAATCAAGACAAAACCACGTTCCGATCAGTTGCCGCCGTTGGCTTTGCTTGATAACGAAAAAACTGTGGTTGCCAATCAGGGCACGATCAATATGAACGCCGCCATGCTGGAAAAAACACTGGGCGATTTTGGCGTGCCGGCTAAGGTGGTCGGATATCGGGTTGGTCCGACCGTGACACAATATGCCGTCGAGCCTGGATATTTTGACAAAGGCAACACCGAAGAAAAACAGAAAGTGCGTATTTCTCAAATTTCAGGTCTGAACAAAGATCTGGCATTGGCGTTGAAAGCTGGGCGGCTGCGAATTGAAGCGCCGGTTCCGGGTGAATCTTATGTCGGCATTGAAGTGCCGAACAGCGAACACACTATCGTTCGCCTGCGACCTCTGCTGGATTCGCCTGAGTTTGCCCAGGCGCGCTCTCCGCTGACGATCCCGTTGGGAAGAGGCGTTTCCGGTCAACCGATCATTGCAGACCTGGCAAGTATGCCTCACCTGTTAATTGCTGGTACTACGAACTCGGGCAAGTCAGTTGCCATCGCTGCTTTGACAACTGCACTGTTGATGAACAACAACCCCGATGAGCTTAAACTGGTGATGATTGACCCCAAACTGGTTGAGTTGAAGCGTTTCAATGGGCTTCCACATCTGCTGGGACAGGTTGAGACAAACCTCGAGCGCATTTTGGCGGTTTTACGTTGGGCTACTACTGAAATGGACAACCGTTATCGCCTTCTCGAAATCGTGCATGCTCGCAATTTGGAATCCTATAACCAGAAGATGGAAAAACTGGGAAAACCTGCCCTCCCGCGGATTGTCATTTTGATCGATGAGCTGGCTGATCTGATGATGAGCGCGTCGGATGAAACAGAGAGCGCAATTGTGCGGCTGGCACAAAAAGCAAGAGCGATCGGAATCCACCTGGTCGTTGCCACCCAACGCCCCAGCGCTGATGTTATTACCGGTGTGATCAAAGCCAACTTCCCCACAAGGATCTCTTTCACAGTCGCGTCTTCGGTTGATTCTCGCGTGATCCTGGATACCAGCGGTGCCGAAACTTTGCTGGGGAAAGGCGATCTGCTCTACCTGCACCCTGAGGTTGGGCACCCGGTGCGCGCGCAGGGGGTGATGGTCTCTGACCACGAAATCCGTAAAGTGATCGCCTGGTGGCAAAAACAGGAACAGCAGGAAAGCACCGCGAGGCTGGATCTGGGTTTGGACACAGTGAAAACACCGACAACAACTGGGTTGGTCGAAGAGCTTGAGCCTGATGCGACAGATGAAGTTCCCTGGGAAAAGGAAGTTCAGAGCCAGGATCAGGACAACGGGGATGAATCGTTAATCAAACAAGCCACCGAACTTGTTAGAGTAAAACGCCGCGCGAGCGCTTCGTATCTGCAGCGCCACCTGCGACTGGGCTATCCACGCGCTGCCTGGTTAATTGAAGAGCTGGAGTCGCGTGGGGTCTTGGGACCACCCGCTGGATCACGACGGGAGCGCGAAATCTTGCTGCCAGAACCTGGTGATGAAGACGAGACTGAAGAGATGGTTGAATAATGACCGGAGAAAAACCGCCAAAAGCTGATTTTGAAGCATTCTTGCGCATGACCTTCCAGGCTCCTTTGGACTGGCTGGCGACCCGTTTTTTGAAAATCGGTCTCACTCCAAATCACATTACCATAATAGGATTGGCGGGCAATGTTGGGGCGGCGATCTTGATCGCGGTTGGCGAATTGAGATGGGGCGGGTTGGTCGCTGCTTTGATGGCGCCTCTCGACGCTATTGACGGTGTGATGGCGCGGCTGCGAGGCAAACCAAGCCGGTTTGGGGCTTTTTTTGATTCCGTTATCGACCGGTACGATGAGCTAATCCTGCTTGGAGGGCTGATCTTCTACTTCTATCAGCAAACCCAATTTACAGCTGTTCTGCTAACTTACCTGGCGGCTGTGGGTTCAGCCTTGGTCTCATACACCCGCGCACGGGCAGAGGGATTGGGGCTGGACGCGAAGGTTGGAATTCTCACCCGAATTGAGCGATCGATCATATTAATTATCGGTCTACTAATTGACAGACCGATCATCTCGGTTGGTATAATTGCCGTACTGGCAAACATTACCGCAATACAACGAATTGTCAGTGTCTGGAAACAAACCAAAATTGAGTAGATCACTCTGCTCCAAGAAAGGAAAACCATGCCACAAGGTTTTAATATCGGTCCGTTAACTATACGTTTTTATGCCATTTTAATCATTTTTGGGGCAATTGTGGGTGCCTGGCTGGCAGCCAGGCAAGCAAAAAAACACGGGGATGACCCCGAGATTGTCCTTGATTTGTTGCCCTGGTTGTTAATTGGGGGGATCATTGGCGCGCGCCTCTGGCATGTTTTCACCCCTTCAGCCTCCAACATCGCCCAGGGGGTCACCACAGAAAACTATCTGAGAAACCCGGTTGAGATCCTGAAAATGTGGAATGGCGGTTTGGGCATCCCCGGTGCGGTCATTGGCGGAATATTGGCTTTGATCATCTACAGCAAGATTAAAAAGATCAACTTCTGGGAATGGGCAGATTTTATCGCTCCCGGACTTCTGATTGGTCAGGCGATTGGTCGCTGGGGCAATTTTATCAACCAGGAAGTTTACGGTCGACCAACCGATTTACCCTGGGCGATCTCGATTGATCCACAATTCCGTATCTCAGGCTTTGAACATGTCGAAAAATATCACCCCCTCTTCTTGTATGAAAGTATTCTGAACCTGATTGGCGCGGGGATTTTATTGTGGGTTGATCGTAAGTACAAAGACAAGCTTTACCGTGGCGATATTCTGTTCGGCTATTTGATCTGGTACTCGACCGTGCGCTTCTTCCTCGAGTTTTTGCGATTGGATCCGTCGCCTGTAAACGGCATCAACGTGAATCAGACTGCCATGTTAGTGGTCGGTGTGCTTGCCCTGATTGTTTTGATCTTGCGTCACACCGTTTGGTCTAAAAAGCTGGAGAGTAAGGAACTGGCTGAACGCGAGCGAAAACTTGCCCTGGCTGAAGAGGATCAGGTTTTGTTCGAAGCTGCCTCTGCAGAGAGCGAGGTCGTTGAGATCGGATTTTTAAGTGAAGAAATCGAGCCTGGGCTGCCGGATGAATTGGGAGTGGCGGATGAAATTGAACCACTGATCGACGATGACGAGGATGTTTTTGATGAAGAAAGTATCCTGCTCGAGGATGAGGAGGATTGGGTGTTGGACAACCTGGTAGGGGAATCTGAAGAGTGGGTTGAGCAGGAGGTCTCCGAGTTGGAGGAAGAGGAACCCCTTGAGATTGATGATGAATCCCTCACCGAAGACCCCGAAGAAGGGAACGACGAGGAAATCCTTTAGGTACCAGTGAATTAAAAGAAAACTGCTCGTTATGAACTGCACCCCAAAAGTGGACAATAAATCCACCGAGGAGGTGCAGTTTTTTATGACAAAGTTCAGTATGGAAGAGAAGCGAAAGGCAGTTGAAAGGGTCAATGAAGCGAGACGAAGTGTCCGCGAAGTATCGTATTGGAAGCATCAATAGCTGTTATTGGAAGGAAACGTATTATGGTTCCAATCCGCTGCCTTGGAATCTCGGTTAATTTTCGGGCGGACCGACTATGTAAGCGGTGATGGAGTGCTTACGATTAGGACTTCCCCCTACGCTCATGTATTTATGAATTTGCACTAGAGTAATGTAAAAGACCATAATTTATGGTTTCATTGAGAATTCCTCGCCTTACATTTACTAAGACCATTACCGCGCTTGAAGTGGTAAAATTTAGCAACCTTAACGAGATGGAGAACGGTCATGATGAAGATAGATGAACAAGTTGAATACCTGATGCAGGGAGCGGATTTTGGTGACCCATCGATTGCTGAGGCAATGGCAACAGAACTGCGCGAGCGCCTGATCGAGTCTGAAAAAACCGGGAAACCCTTGCGTGTTTATTGTGGTTATGATCCCACCTCCACTGATTTACACCTCGGACACACCGTCACGATGCGCAAATTGCGCCAGTTTCAAGAACTTGGACATCAGGTTTTGTTCGTGATCGGATCGTTCACGGCTATGATCGGCGACCCTTCTGACAAGGACAAATTGCGCCGCCAGTTAACTAATGAAGAAGTGATGGAAAACGGACGCACCTATGCTGAACAGGCATTTCGTATCCTCGATCCTGAAAAAACGGAAATACTCTACAACCATGTGTGGCTCCAAAAGATTACCTTCACCAGACTGATTGAGTTAGCTTCCAATTTCACCGTGCAGCAGTTTTTGGCAAGAGACAATTTCCACAAACGCTACGACAATAACGAACCGATTTATTTGCATGAATTCTTTTACGCGATCATGCAAGGCTATGACGCCCACCACATGAAAGTCGATGTGCAAATAGGTGGATCCGATCAGTTGTTTAACATTATGACCGCTGCGCGGAAATTGATGAGCTTTTTTGGTCAGAAACCAAATATCGGTATTGTGTTGGGCATATTGCCGGGCACCGATGGCGAAGTGCGCATGAGTAAATCACTTGGCAACCACATCCCGCTTAATACCACTGCGGAAGACATGTATGGCAAGGTGATGAGCATTCCTGACAAAGCGATGCCAGTTTACGCCCGCCTGGCAACTGAGTGGTCACCTGACAAACTGCATGCTTTTGAAACCGGCTTGTCTTCCAGCAGTCTGCACCCTCGTGACGCGAAGATGCAGCTGGCTCTGGGTATTACCTCGGTCTTCTATGGGGAAGAGGCTGCCGGGATCGCTCAATCTCAGTTTGTGACCACCTTCCAGCAGGGCAATGTCCCGGATGATGTTCCAGAGTACCGGTTGAACGGTGATGAAACGCTTCTCGAAGTAATTGTTTCGCAAAACATGGCATCCTCGCGCAGTGAAGCACGAAGATTAATCGATCAACAAGGCGTAAAGCTTGACGGCGAAACAGTCAGCGACCCGAATATGGTGTTGGAACCGGGTGTTGTATTGCAGGTTGGCAAACGACGTTTCTTAAAATTAAGATAATCGCTCATGCGGAGAGTTTTACTCCTCCGCGTTGTAGCCTAAGAATACAAAGTCTCCCTTCCGCCGCAAAAACAGGGCTGGAGGGGGTTTTGCTCGCTCCGAAGCGTTTCTACAATTCAAAGACAGGCGCGGAAGCATTCTCGTTTGAATATTCGCAATTAATGGACTTCGTTTTGCGGGGATTCCCCACCCCTTTGTGTGAGAAGTCACAAAAACCCAGACGGTCGGTATGGTTTCAATCAATTTGAAACCGATAAATTTAAAAGCGTTCTTCCGATTGTCAGCGCCAGGTCAGGGTTGTCTGCCTCGATGGCGATGGCAATTGCCAGTGGAGTGGCAGACCATTCGGGTGTGGTACCACCGATATACCAGGTAAGTGGCTCGGTTTGGTTGATCAGGGCGTGACCGACCTGGTACCAGATTGTCTGACTGTCAGACGCCAAAGCCAGGCGGGTTTCTTCAGCGAGTTCCGGCGAAATAGCATCAACTGCCGCGCCGCGCGGTCCAAACGCTTGCCAGGTGCCTTCTGGTGTAAAGTAAGAATTTACCAGGGCAGGGGCGGCTCGGCGTCCGTCATTTGTGTAGGTTGCCGCTACCAGCGCCATCTGCATCGGGCTGACATTGATATCCATCACCAGCAGGGGGTTCTCGTCTAATTGCGCGGCAGACAAGAGCGGTGCGGGTTGGGAGGTTTGAATAGCCAGGTCTGGTGCCGAGAACAAACCGAGAGCCTCGAGGTCGGCTTGCAGCAAGGTCGGATTGGTCAGGTTCAAAATTTGTTTGGAAACACTTTCACAGCCAAGCTGAAACCCGTTCAACTTACCGGCGCTCTGCATCGCGCGGTAGCAGTAGGGGTCAAGGGCAACAAGGTCTTCCGGAGAGGCGCGGTCAAGCGCGTGGTTGCTTTCCAGCAGACTGGTAGACGCGACCGAGTTTGCCAGCGTGCCGAGTGGGTAAATACCCTGGGTAGCGCGGTTGAGCAGCGGGGCATCTGAACGCTGCATGAGGCTATCCCAGGTTTCTGAAAGACGGTTGGTATCAAAGTTGGGATGAGACGCTATCGCGTAAATTTCAGCAGTTTGCGCGTTTAAGAGCACGATAGCCCCGGTTTGACCGTTAAGTAATTCGTCAGCTCTTTTTTGAAGAGCCAGGTTGATATTGAGCTTGAGATCAAGCCCGGGGGGTGGCTGGTTGTAGAGCAGCTCGTGCTCCCAGCGATCTTCGAAAGATACGCCCGCATAACCGCGCAAAAGGTCATATTGTGAACTTTGCAGCCCACTTTGTCCGTAAGCTGGGTGCGCGTAGCCGAGAGTGTTGGAAAGTTCCGGATGGTTCACCCTTAATTGATAACTGCCTGGCTCGCCCTGAACCTCAACCAATTTTTCGCCAGAGAGGGCATAGATTTCTCCTCGAGGCGAATAGCGGTCGTAAACCGCCCAACGAGGGTTCTCTGCCCGGGCTTCCAGTGTTTGTTGATTCGGGAACGCCAGGTAGCCATTCCAGACGGCGATGATAATGAAAAGTCCGGCGAAAATTCTGGCAGCCCACTGGTAAGGCAGCCTCACCTTGTTTAGCAGGTCTTTTGCGCTGGTTTCGGTACTGACGCGCAATAATAACATCACTGCCAGCATATTCGTAACCAACGAAGAGCCGCCATAGGAAAGGAAGGGCAGGGTCACGCCCGTTAGTGGTAATAAGCCAAGATTACCGCCGATGATGAAAGTCGATTGAAGCGCAAAGTAAGCTGAAATGCCGAAAGCCAGGTAACGACCGAAAACGGTTTTACTCGACAGAGCGATGTTAACCCCGCGAAAAACCAGGATAAGGAGCATCAGCATGACCGCAATCGTGCCGAACAACCCCAGTTCTTCGCCGATGGATGTGAAGATAAAGTCAGATACGGCGATGGGTACGAACTGCGGGCTTCCCAAACCAGGTCCTGTACCGGTCAGCCCGCCCGTAGCAATGGCAATCTGAGCTTGTGCCAGCTGCCAGGCGTTGCCGCTTGTATCCAGCCAGGGGTTCAACCAGATATCAACACGAGTCTTAACCACATCGAAAGCGAAGTAGCCAATTGTTCCAGCCACAAGCGCCAGCGCGGGGATGATCCACAGCAGTCGGCGCCTTTGGGTTGTCACCGTGAGCATCAGGATGTAGAGGCTGATAAAAAGACTGGCTGTTCCCAGGTCACGCTGGGCGATAAGCAGCAGACCGGCAAACACCACGACAACCAGTGTCGGGAAAACGGAACTAATCCAATTGATATTCGGGCGCAATTGGTCGGCAAAGAAGGCTGCCAGGTAAATGATTAACAGCAATTTCAGTGGTTCGGAAGGCTGTATGTAGATGTCAAAAACCCGCAGCCATAAGCGCTGACCGCTGCCTGCGGGGTTTACCCCAACGACAAAGGTGAGACCGATCAGGATCAGCCCGAGCAAAAGCCAGACATATTTGTAAGTCTTAAGGATCTTAATCAGGTCTCTGGCGCAAAGACCAGCCAAAAATAAGGCGGTCCCGACCAGGAACCAGGCGCTTTGCTTAAGCCCCAAATCAGGCGAGATCCGCCAAATGGTCAGCATGCCAAAACCGGTCAACGCGGATGTGACCGGGAAGATCCAGGGGTCGCGATTTGGCAGCCGGCGGTTGATACTGCGTTGAATCAGCACCGTACCGAGCAGCCAAGCTAAGAATGGCACAAAAAATTCAGCACTGATCAACAGTGTTTCGCTATGCGTTCGGGTTCCACTGGCAAGTGCCAGGGCAGAGGCATAGAAAAATAGTGTGATCGAGACCATAAGCAGCATCGGGGGATGCGACCGGGTCTGTTTTCGTGCTGAAGTGCTCAAATTATCCCAGGTATTTCCCTGTCAGCAGCGACAACTTGTTTTTCATGGCTGGGTCCATGAAATCAGGGTTCGTGATGAAGGCGTATCTCAGAGCTTCATCGCAGCCACAATCACGTGCGTGAGTTTCATCAGCAGCGATAATATCCACCAATTTAACCAGGGCGTTCTGGGCAATCTGGGTGTTTTTCTTGAGCGTGTTGACCACCATTTCGACTGTCACTGCTTCTTCGGTCTCGTGCCAGCTGTCATAATCGGTCACGTGAGCCATGGTGGCATAATGGATTTCGGCTTCGCGTGCCAGGAAGGCTTCAGGACTGGCGGTCATTCCGACCAGTGAAAAGCCCAGCTGTCGGAAGACGTTGGATTCACCGCGAGTCGAAAAACGGGGACCTTCAATGGTGACAAAGGTGCCGCCTTCATGAACATTGGTGTCTTCACCTTCAAGCGCTCTTAATAATTGCTTGCTTAAAGAAGGGCAGAAGGGGTACGCGGAGCTGATGTGCACCACCAAACCCTTGCCAAAGAAGCTGCGTTCGCGGTCCTTGGTGTTATCGAACAACTGATCTGGGACGATGATGTCGCCAGGGGCATAATCTTCGCGCAGCGAGCCGACAGCGCTGACACTGACGATCTTATCAATGCCGAGCGCTTTTAAAGCCCATATGTTTGCCCGATAGTTGACCTCTGTTGGTGAGTAGACATGTCCAATGCCGTGCCTGGCAAGGAATGCCAGCTTCTTGCCATGGATTTCTCCGGTCACGATCGGAGAGGAGGGTTTGCCGAAAGGCGTGTCCAGCTCCAGTGTTTCGATATTTTCAAATCCTTCAAATCCGTAAAGTCCGGAACCACCGATGATTCCAAATGCATATTCCGACATTGTGCCTCGCTTTCTGTTACTTGAGTGGTTTGATATAAACTTTGAAAACTGCGTCGCCGCAGTAGATCGAATCGTTATCTTTTACGACGATCGGCTCCTCGATTTTCAGATCATCCAGCCAGGAGCCATTGGTCGATTTCAGGTCCTCATACCACCATTGGTTGAGGTTGTAAGTCAGGCGACCGTGCCTGCCAGAGACAGTCTCGTCAACCAAAATAAGGTCACAATCCGGATTGCGCCCGACCACCACATCAGAGCTGGTGAAGGTCTGGATTACCTGTTCTTCGTCGATGGTGGTTGCCAGTGTCAGGGTAGGAATTGCGATCGTGCCGCCGCGCAGCCTGGTGCCGGTCAGGCTTTTCCAGAACAGCCAGAGAGCAACAGCCAGGAAGGCATACAGGCTAATGAACAAGAGCACACGCAAAACCAGACCGGTAACCGCGTTCATTTTGCGCCTTCAAAAATGCTGCGGGTAGGTTTCGAGACTGCCTGGTCGACCCACTGGTTGTAGATCAAGCTGGTGTTGCCGACCTTGATGACATCACCGGGCTTGAGGGCGACATTATTGGCAGGGAAGTTATTGATGGTGGTGCCAGCCTTGGAGCTTAGATCGAACAGGTAAAACCGTCCGCCATCGGCACGAAGCTGCAGGTGATCACGCGAAACCAGGGGGTCGTTAAGCACCAGGTCATTGCTGGAACGGCGACCGATGTTGATGATCGCTTTGGTCAGATAAAACGGATCCTGGTCGCTGATGATCAGGCAGGCGTCCTGGGGCAGGGTTTGTTCGATTGGTTCGCGTGTTATCTTTTGGAGCGCGGTTTGGCGATTGGTGCTCTCTTCCAATGAGTAGTCAATCTCGACTGAAATGTGATTGCTGGTCAGGTCGGGCGATTGCACCAATTGGATGATTGGCGTGTTTTTCACCGTGTAGCCCTGCTCTTTCCAGGATTCTTCCAGCACGGTTGAGACTTCGTCGAGGAGCGGCAGGGATTCCTGCCAGGCATCCCAGCGCTCGGGAGAGACCTTAAGTGTGATTAAATCGGGCATACATTCTTCGCAGCGGCCGTCTTGATTCTCAATTTCATCCTCGATCAGTTGGATCAGGGTGTAACTGAGCGAGCTGGAAACACCTGGAAAGATTAGCCTGTCCAGCTTCTCTTCCAGGAGGAAGCGCAGTTTATTTTCGATACTTTGCAAAAGCTTTCGCATGATTGCCTCGCTGGAATTATACCTTTGAACTATGGAACCCGAGATGGTCGCAACAGCGTCCACACCAATTGCGGGAAATTTGCGGAGGCATCCTTTTTTATGGGTGACCTGGAGTGATGTGGTCAAATCGCGTAAATCGGGTTGCTAAAAATCCAGCCGCGGTGGCGGTTGAGGTAGTCGATATAAACTTCTGCGCGGTAGATGCCTGGCTCTTTGGTCAAATATGTCAAAACTTCGCGGTCATGGTGTTCCTTCACCACCACGCCATCTTTGAGTAGGCGAACGTGTGTTCGAATCGGCAGGCGCACCTGGAAAGTCAGCCCGGCATCAACCTGCACCTGGTCGCCCATCATGAAAGTGCCGTCATTGGTGTTACAGGTAAACCGAAAGCCCCGGGTGGGGTGCGGGAGGTCATAGGCGCAAAAGGCATGTCCGAGCCGCAGGGCATCCAGAATCATCTTTCGGTCGGTGTTAATCTCGCCAGTCAGTTTGCTGGGGGTCAAAATGTGAGTCGAGAAAGAACGGAACTGGAAAGCATAGGGGTAAACCCTGATCTTCAGCGGTCCATATTTATATTGTGTATTGTGGGCATCCACACCGGCAACCGCAACCACGGGTTGTTTGCTGGAAAGCAGCAATCGGTCCCAAAGTTGCAGGGTGCGTTCCAATGGTCCCTGGCTCATAAACTGGGGGAATAGGGCGTGCAGTGCCGCTTTGGGCAGAGAATGAGAGCGCGTCTTAAACTCGCTCATCTGGTTCCACAGTTCGATGCCGGTGTAACCTTTGACCGACCAATCTCTCCAGCTAAATTCACCTTCATTAAAGGCGGGCAAGGGGTCTTCAACAGGATGGGCGATAAAACTGAGGGTGCCGGCAGCGTTTGCCTGGTCGATCAATCTTTGCGGTTCTGCCGCGTAGCGTGAGAGCCCCTGGTTGTGCCCAAAAAGGAGCATGTGCGAACCGCCGCCCGACAGCGTGGTGTCGTGAACCTCTTCGCCGACGAGCATAAGCAAGCGTCGCTTTCCGCGCTGGTGATAGCCACCCACACCCTGGACGAGCACATTGTGGTCTGTGACCAGCAATACGTCCACTCCCGCGTCCAACCCGGCTTCCGCGAGGTCTTTGTGCAAGCCGGCGCCATCCGAATAACGGGTATGCATGTGCAGGGCGACAATCAGTTCTTCGCTCATATCAGGGTAGATTATACCGTCAGTTGACTTCTCAACCTCCACAAACATTATTGGTTGATCTCGATGAAGTAAGGTTCAAACACGCATAATCCTGACTGGCACTTTTACGCCGGGTTCTAACCGTTGTTATAAGTTCTTTTGTTGCAGCCTCAAATTTGGAGCCCGATTAACCCTGCATTCTGTATTTTTAGGTCTGCTAATTTCCTTATTTAGAATTGCTGAGCGGGATATGACTTTACTTACAAAAATCAGGAATTCTGTGTATAATGATTTTTTGTTAGTTTGGTATAATCTACCTGTTGTAACCTGGAGGTTAAGTATTTAATGATTTTAAACATTGCCCTAATTATAATTTCCCTTGCTTTGATTGCCAGTATCCTGGTGCAAAGCAAAGGCATTGGTCTTGGTGGTCTTACCGGCGGCGATTCTGGTGGGGTCTATACTAAAAGGCGCGGCATCGATCGTGTGATGTTTTTTATCACGATTGCCTTGAGCGCTACCTTTATCATTTTGGCTTTGGTCAGCGTTATTGTATCGGGGTAAGTCTCCTTTACAATTTCAAAGCCATATCAACCTGATCATGGAGAAAAGAGGCGACTCACCCAAACCGTGAGTTGTCTCTATTGTTTATGCGAAAATTCCGTTGGCAGTTGCTCATTGTTCTGATCACCGCACTGGTGGTTGGGGTTGTGCTTTATTTCCACCAGCAGTCCCCACAGGAAGAAGTTGTTCAAACTCCGAGCCCAATTAGCGGCGGCAGTTATACAGAAGCGCTTGTGGGTGCATTCATGCGTCTTAACCCGATGTTGGATCACCTCAACCAGCCCGATCGCGATATTAACCGGCTCTTGTTCAGCAGCCTGGTTCGTTTTGATGCCAGCGGTCTTCCAGTTGGTGACCTGGCTCGAAGCTGGAATGTCTCTGAAGATGGAGCCGTATACACGGTGAACCTGCGTGCCGATGCCGTCTGGCACGATGGAACCCCATTGACCGCTAATGATGTTGTTTATACAATCTCGCTATTGCAAAGTCAAAGTCCGCTGATCCCTGCGAACTTACAAGAATTTTGGAATGCGGTAACAGTCAGCGTGGTTTCGGACACGATCCTCGAATTCTCTCTCCCGGTTGCCTACGCGCCTTTCATGGATTACTTGAATTTCCAGGTTCTGCCAGCGCATTTGCTCGGCAACCTGGGGATGGATGCGCTGGTCGATCATCCTTTCAACCTCAACCCAATTGGGTCTGGTCCTTTTCGCTTTGATTCGATCGAAATCGAAAACGGCACGATAACCGGGATAAACCTGGTTTCATTTGAATACTATTTCGATGGGCAGCCGTTTATCGATGAAATCCGTTTCCGCTATTACCCCGATGAGAGTGCTGCCCTGGATGCCTACCTGGAGGGTGAAGTAGACGGACTTTCACGGATTCACAACGCAGACCTTTCGACCGTTCTGAATCAAACGGGTCTGAACCTTTACTCCAGCCGCCAGCCGAAACTCAGTATCGTTTTCCTTAACCTGCGCAACGCCAACGTGCCTGTGTTGCAAAACGCGGACTTCCGCAAGGCATTGATGGCTGGCATCAATCGACAAGAAATGATCGACGAAGTCTTAAATGGTCAGGGCGTTTTCGCGCAAGGTCCGATCATGCCTGGCAACTGGGCTTTTTACCCGGAACAAAGCGAATATCGCTATGACCCCGATGGTGCCAGGCAGATTTTGGCTGCGATGGGGCTGAGCCAGGTTGAAGATGGGCGCTTTCTTAGTGACGGTGCTCCGATTGAACTTGAGCTGCTAACGCCCGATGACCCAGAACATATTGCTATGGCAGAAATTTTGCGTCAGAACTGGCAAAAGGTTGGTGTGGGCGTGACTGTATTGCCGTTAGCGCATGACCAGGTGATCGCCCGGCTTGAGAATCGGGATTACCAGATGGCACTGGTCGATGTTGATCTTTCAGAAACACCCGACCCTGACCCATACCAATTTTGGGCTGAATCGCAGATCGACGGCGGGCAAAACTATGCCCAATGGTCTAACGCTACCGCCAGCAGCTATCTCGAACAAGCCCGACAGGTGCCTGGGGTTGAAGTTCGCAGACGGCTTTATCGCAACTTCCAGGTGCTTTTCGAAGAAGATCTGCCATCCTTGCCGCTTTTTTACCCGGTTTACAATTACGCCGTTAAAGACTCGATCAAAGACTTAATGTTTGGTCCGGTGTATAACCCTGCGGACCGTTTTAATAACGTGCGGGAATGGTATATCCTGACTGGTGTTGAGTAAAGCCTCTGATCAATATTGGAGATGAAACCATGGATACGAAAAAATCGAGAAATCCAATTGGCTATACCGATTTGCTCGGCGCGCGTGGAGTCAGTAAGAGCGACTTACGCATCCGCTTGCTCGGCAGCATCGACGAAGCTTCTGCCGCTCTGAGCGTCACCAAAGCTTTTCTGCCTCTGGAAGAAGACCGGGTTGTACTGACCAATTGTCAGCAAGACCTTTCGCAGCTAATGGGCTTTATCGCCCAATTGGGAACTGAGAGAGAAGCTCCTGAAGAATCTGACTTTTTTGCCGAAAAACTGACCAACCTCGAAAGTGTGCTCCAATCGCTAAAAGAGCAGGTAGTGATGCCTGCCCGCTTCATTTTCCCGGGTGAAAATAAAGCCACCGGCGTGCTCGACTTTGCCCGCGCGACCATCCGCAGAGTGGAACGGGAGTTGAATGCCGGGTTCGATGCCCTGCAGGTGGAAGCGCTAAACGCGCGTCAGTACCTCAACCGGCTGAGCACCCTCTGCTTTTTATTAATTCTTAAACATTTGGACCAGGACCCGGCATAATGTGACCGGGACGCTAATCAACGTTGCTGCCATAATCACCAGCAGCGTGCTGCCGTTATTGCTTTTGGCGGTTTTGTTCTTATTGGCTCTTAACGCACTCGGGATAGCTTATTAGCGTCTGAAGTCTACTTCTGGTTTCGCCGGTCACCCCATTGACATCACAGATATCCGTCGCAATATGTAGATGCCAACCTCATTTTGCCCGTTGATTTCCGAACGGTGACAATATCAATATTCATATGGAATCAAAAATGGGATAGCGTGCTGCCATCCCATTCGGAATTTGATGTCGTTTTACTGACCAGCCTCAGCCAGGGCTGCATCGACGGCAGCTATCAGCTCGTTTTGGTAAACCAACTTACCGTTGACCGAGAAGGTCGGGGTGGCATTGACACCAAGCATTTGGGCATATTGTCTGCCATCTGAGATGACTTTCACCTGGCGGTCACTTTCGAGGCATTCCTCAAAATCTGCCATATTCAGCCCAACGTTGCTGGCGTAGTTACGCAGGCTCTCGTCTGCGAATGCCCCCGCGAAGGTGGCATTTTGGTAAACCAGTTTCTTGTAATCCCAAAACTTGTTCTGCTCGCCAGCGCAATAGGTTGCCTTGGCAGCCTTGCTTGAATCATCCTCCTGGAACTGGTAATTAAAATAAGTCAGGTAGACCTTCCCGCTGTCGACATATTCTTTGATGAAATCAGGTTCGCTCTCCAGGGCGAAAGAACGACAGTAAGAGCAGGTAAAGTTAGAAAACTGCTCTACCTTTACCGGGGCATTGGGGTCACCAACGGAGGGTCCGTCCACCTGGCGGCGAGGTATGAAGTAAAGTAAAAGCAGGGCAACAACAACGACACCGATTACCGCAGCAACTGATGTTATGGTTTTTTTCTTCTGGCTTCCGCGTTGCGCTTTTAATACTTCCCGTTGGTTTTTGAGGCTTGTCATAGTTACTCCTGAAAGCGAAATTTTTAGTATTATAGCTGTTTTTGAAATACAGGCAGGAGGCTGCCCACCTGGCGGAAACCAAGTGAATGGTACAACCTCAGCGAAGGCTTGTTATCTACCGGGGTGTTGACACTAACAGACTCAACTCCGGTATCTTCAAAATGCTCCTTCAGGTCAAAAAGCAGCGCCCTGGCTATGCCGAGACCGCGAAAATCGGGGTGCACGGCAATGCGTGCCAGATGCAGATTGTCGAAGGTGCGCGTTGTCATCTGGTAGGCGACGATGCTGCCGTCAACCTCAGCAAGGCTGGCATATTCGCATGCAAAATAACTTTTTTCTACTGAAGCAGGATTCATCTGCCAGGGCGTCTGGAAGCAGATATTGTCAAGTTCTTCAATCTGGGGCAGATCCCCAAGCCGTGTGGGTCTGATGCGGATGCCTGGCTTAAGCATGGGGGCAGACCCGGAGATTGCCGGTGTCGAAAGTGAGATGATCTGATTTTGCTGTTGAAATGCGTTTCCGACCAATAAATTTTCAACCCAATCATTTGGGGCAAGACAGTAAAGCTGTTGTGTGCATCTCTGAATCAACCAATCGCATGCGTGATTCAGAAGTTTCGAAAAATACTCTCCATGCCTGCCATCCCGCCAGGAATAAAAAAAGCGTATCCAGGCAAAAGACGGCTTCTCAGGCGCGACAGAGATCAACGCGGCAATGCCTTGCTCAGAACACAGGTAGAAAGTGGAGGGTTCAGCTAGGCGGGAACGGCTCGGAAACCAGTCGAGATACTCGAAAGCCAACTGCGGGCTGTTTATAAAGCGCAATAACTCAGCCTGGCTATCTTCATTTCCTGATCGAATTTCAGGATGCATGGCCTACCTGCTAAAAACAATTTCACCGGCAACCACGGTCATAACCGGCTTGACATCTGCTAAAGTTGATGGTTCCAGTTCAAAGAGATCATTCTCGAGAACCACAAGATCGGCCGGCATGCCCTCTGTAAGCAAATTCAGGCGGGTCTTTGAAAGGATTGGCTGCGCATAGGCATCGATGGCGGCTTTAAGGGGGACTTTCTGCTCCGGGTGCCAACCACCGATTGGCTGACCGGCAAGTCGCTGTCGCGTGACTGCGGCGTGAATGCCAAGGAAAGGATTGGGGCTCTCGACTGGCGCGTCTGAGCCGAAACGGGTGGTGATGCCGCTGGACAGCATGCTTTGATAGGCATAGGCACCGACGGTGCGCTTTCCCCAGTGATTAACGGCAGTAAACATATCTGAGGGGGCGTGAATCGGTTGAACAGAGGCGATCACATCCAGCGCCTTCATCCTTCGAAGGTCATCGGTTTTGATGATCTGCACGTGTTCAATGCGGTGAGGCAAGGAATGCCTGCCATGTTTCTGCTCAGAAGCACGGAGCATGGTGTAGCCATCCAGAACCTCCCGCACAGCACGATCACCGATAGCGTGAACAGTGAGCGGCCAACCAGCTTCCGCAGCTTTTTCTCCCAACCCGACAATTTCTTCGGCTTCTAAAAGCAACATACCAGTATTTTGTGAACCTTCGTAGGGCTCAAGCATGGCGGCACTCTGCGGACCTAAAGCGCCATCAGCAAAAGCTTTCAACCAGCCAGGTTTCAAAAAAGGCGGCTTGTTTAACCTTCCACGCCAGTTTTCTTCCAGCACATAGCGCACTTGCTCTGAGGGCAGATTTTTGGTCACTCGCAGCCTTAGCTGATCACGTTCGGTCAACAAAAGCAAAGCTTCCGCGCATTCGAAACGGTCAAAATCGTGCACAGCAGTGATACCGAGGCTGTGCAGGTAGGTTTGCGCTCGCAGGATCTTTCGGGCGCTTTGATCAACGGTTGGTTCGGGCAAGAAATTGTTAATGGCGAAGGCTGCATTTTCCAGCAATATTCCGGTTGGGTCGCCCTTGGAATTCCTGAGAATTACGCCGCCTTGTGGGTCGGGAGTTTGGTGATCAATGCCAGCAATGCGCAAGCCCAGAGTATTAACCCAGGCGGCATGCAGTGATTTCGCGTGCAACAAAACCGGGTGGTCGCGGCTGATGTTGTCGAGCTGGGTGGCTGTGCCATATTCGGCTGGCTGCCAGGCATTCTGGTTCCAGCCGTAGCCAATAATCCACTCACCAGAGGGGGTAATCTTCGCTTTCGCCGCAACCCGACGCAGACATTCGTCCAGGCTGTTTGTTTCGCAGTCAACCGAGTCTAATTGTTCGGCGGTGTTTGCCAGGTGTAGATGGAAATCACAGAAACCCGGCATGACGGTCCTGCCTGCCAGATCGATTTCTTCTGTCTTTGCCGGGGCTTTTTTCCTGGCTTCATTGAGCGTGCCTACAAACCTGATCGACCCCGATTCCAGAAGGAGGCTGTCGCCTTCCAACTGGAACATGGTGGGGAAATGGCAATTTGTGAAAAGCAGGCTTTTAGTCATTGAGACCCAATGAATCGAGGATTCCGTTCAACTCTTCATCTGAGTAAAACGAGATGCTGATGGTACCGCCACGCACACCCTTAGTGAGGCTCACCTTTGTATGAAAAAACTGCCTGAGCTTATTTTCCAGGTCCTCAATCTCAGGTGAACGTGGAATTGGGCTGCCTGGTCGCGGGCTTTTTCCGGTTAGCTTGCCGACCAGCGCTTCGGTTTGACGGACGTTGAGATTCAACGAAACCACCGAATCGAGTGCTGAGTCAATTGCCCGGGCATTTGGCAAGCCCAGCAATGCCCTGGCATGACCTTCAGTAATTTCACCGTTCAAGACCGATGCCTGGGCAAGTGGGGGCAAATTGAGCAAGCGCAAGGTATTAGTGACCGAAACGCGGCTTTTGCCAACCCGACGGGCGATCTCTTCGTGGGTCAGGGAAAACCCATCGACCAAATTCTGGTAAGCGCGTGCCCGCTCCAATGGGTTCAGGTCTTCGCGCTGAACATTCTCAATGATCGCGAACTCGAGTTGTTCCTGTTCGGTGGCACTACGGACGATTGCCGGCACTTCTCGCAGACCGGCGATTTTCGCTGCCCGCAGCCTGCGTTCACCAGCGATCAGCGTGTAGAAATTTGGTTTGTCAGCTGAAATCAGAATAAGGGGTTGAATGATGCCATGCTCGCGGATGGAACTGGCGAGATCTTCCAGCCCTTCACTGTTAAACTGTTTCCGAGGTTGATGCGGGTTGGGACTGATGTTGTCAATCGGCACCATCACAACCTTATCGCCTGGAATAACGGCTTGGGTGTCTTCCCAATTAGGGATTAGCGCATCCAACCCTCTGCCTAAACCACTCTTTTTCGCCATAGCTTACTCCTGATCTGGTTCGATGTGAACACCATCGCCAATTAAGATTTCCTGCGCAAGTTCCTGATAGGCTTGTGCTCCAGGTGATTTGGGCGCGTAAAACGAAATCGGCATCCCGAAAGAGGGTGCCTCTGCCAGCCGAACGTTGCGGGGAATATAACTTTCAAAAACCTTGGTCGGAAAAAATTTCTGCACTTCCACCCTGACATCTGCAGCCAGGTTTGTGCGGGTGTCATACATGGTTAGCAGGACCCCCCGAATTGCCAATTCGGGAAAAAGCCCTCCGCGGATACGGTCGAGCGTGCGGGTAAGCTGTCCGAGACCTTCGAGAGCCAGGTATTCAGCCTGGACGGGGATGATGATTCCGTCTTCGGCGGCAATGAGACCATTGAGGGTCAGCAAACCCAAAGAAGGCGGGCAATCCACCAGGATGTAATTGTAACGATCGCGAAGGGGTGCCATGCGTTCACGCAGCAAGCGGTCACGCGAAGAGATTTCGATCAGTTCAATTTCGGCGCCCGAGAGGTTTGGCGTTGAGGGGATCAGATCGAGCTTGAAATTGTGATTGCGCAGCAGCGTTTCTGCGGCTCTTTTCTCTCCAATCAACACTTCATAGATCCCGTGCTGAATTTTATTATGGTTGACACCCAGGCAGGAAGTTGCGTTCGCCTGGGGGTCAAGGTCTACCAGCAAAACGCGCTGCCCAAATTGACCGAGGAAGGCTCCCAGGTTGATGGTGGTTGTGGTCTTGCCGACACCGCCTTTTTGATTGACGATCGTGTAAATTTTACCCATGTCTTATCAGTTGACCCGCTTTTTTGCCTGTTCGATTTCCTCAGAGGTTGGGACACTTTCGAGATAAAACCGCGTAACGGAATTCGCCGCGAGTTCCACTGCAAAACGGGCTGCTTCCCAAGCGTCGCCCACCTCATTGAAATGGTGAAAAAAGCAGGCGGCAAAAATATCTCCTGCGCCGGTTTCGTCTACAGACTCGCGCAATGGGGCATGGAAGTGGCGATATTCACCGTTCCAGTATACCCTGGCACCGTCCTTGTTTTCAGTGACAACCAGCAGTTTGCACAGCCTGGCATACTCGCTGACGAGGTGCTCATCTCCCTGCAAATCCTCCAGTGAAAGCACTACCACATCGGTTTTGGGGAGAAGGTCTTCCTTCCGATCCAGATCGCGGAAACTCACCATGCCATCCGCGGCAATTTGTCGAAGCAAACCCTGGGGCGTGCAGCAAAGCAGGCTTTCCGGGAAGGCGTCGAAAAGCCCTGGATCAATTTCGTTCGCGACCGGTCCGAGGTGGACGATTTGCGCGTCACGCCATTCGGAGGGGATATCTTCCGCTCGAAGCACGAGACCTTGCTGGTAACAATATTGCTGCCTGCCATGGGCGGTGGTTATATTCTGGAAACAGGTGGTGGGACCGGGTCGAGCGTTATGAACCTGGAGGGACACAAGGCTGGTAATATCGCTGTCTTCAGCATGACTGCTGACTACACCGACAACGTGACCGAGATGACGGGAGGTCAGCCCCGAGAAACTGGCTGTTCCGCCCAATTTACTGGAACCATCGTCCTGTAAATCCGCGGTGATATTGCCGATCAGCAGGTAGTCGATTGGTTTCAAGGTTGTCAGTTTGCTCATTTCACTCGCACTAATGCCCTTCGGAATAAAAAATTATAGCATGGAACATACTCAAAAAACGAAGACTTGCATGCTGGATGGCATGCTCAGTGTCTGAGTGTGTATCAACACATTGGTGAGCTCCTGGCGCTTGGGAGTAAAATGGGGAAATGATGCAACAAGACAAGCAGACTTACCGAACCGCTTTGGACGATTTTCGCCGACTGCGTAGCAGGGCAGCCATGGACCGCTTTTGGGCGGGTATCCGCGGAGAATCGCTGGACCTTTTACCCTACCACGAGGTCTCTTCGAAACTGCGCGCGGTCAGCCAAACCAACCTTGGGCTGCAGGTGGTACCGCTTGAAAAGATCATCGGTAGTGTCAACCGCACAGATGATTTTGACCGCAATTTCAGACCGCTCAGCGATGACGACATCACCCGTTGGGCGAATGTGAAAACAGCCATGACCAGCCCGTTCCATGTGGGTGTGCCTCCGGTTTCGCTTTACAAAATCGGGGACGCTTATTTCGCACTGGATGGCAACCATCGCATTTCGATTGCCAAAGAAATGGGGCTGGACACAATCGAAGCCTATGTTACCGAAGTAAAAACCAAGGTGCCAATCTCGAGTTCCTTTACGCTCGAAGAGCTGGTTGAGAAAGCAGCTTACGCCGATTTTCTGGAAGATACGCACGTCGATCGGATCTTACCCGACATTGACTTTTCACTGAAACGATTTGAGCAATACCCGCTTTTAAAAGAGCATATTAATGTGCACCAATACTATATGGGCATAGAACGCAACCGCGAGGTTGGCTTTGAGGAAGCTGCCCTGGATTGGTATGACCAGGTTTACGCGCCAGTTGCCAGGATCATCGACGATTCCGGACTGCGCTACGAGTTCCCAGAATTTACCGTGACCGATTTGTACCTTTGGGTGCTGGATAAGCAGGAAGACCTTCGGGAGACTTATGGAACTCCGTTTAAGACTGAAAATGTGGTAGATTATGTCGCCAGCAGAGAAGGCAAGTGGACCAACGCGGTTGGTGCAGTAGCAGACCGCGAACTGGACAGCCTTCATTCTGACTGTCTTTTTCGCGATATCCTGGTAGGCATCAGCCATACCGACCCTGACCTGGTCGCTTTACAGCAAGCCAAGTTGATGAACCGCTGCGAAGAAGGCAACATTGTGGGGCTGCACGTGCTGTCAGAAAGTGATACCGCCTCGGTCGAAACGGAAGCTGGATTGGAGACCAGTTTTTATAACAGCCTGCATGACAATCAGATGGATGGGCGATTTATCATGGTGCCTGGAAGTGTCAGCCCGAATTTGCGCGAATATAGCCTGCTCAGCGATGTGCTGATCGTCAAGCTTAGCCACCCGCCTGCTGGATCGGTTATTGACCGGCTTTCTTCGGGAGTGATTACCCTGCTTCAAAACAGCCGGCGCCCGGTTATGTTTGTTAAAGACACCGCTTTGCGTGTGGAGCGCATTTTGCTTATTTATGATGCTGCCGAAAAGAGCCGTGAAGCCTTCTTTATCGCGGCTTATTATGCCGCCCGCTATAACTGCGAGCTATACATTTTGATGCCAGCCAAAGAAGACAAAGCAAATCTCGAAGCCAGGCAATTCGCCCAGGATTACCTGGTAAATTTGAACCTCCAAGATTCTACCTCTTGGCTGACGCAGGCGCAGCTCGATGATGATATCAACGCGTTCATCGAGGAAAAGTTTATTTCAACGATTATTCTGGGAGGCTACAAGAGTAGTGGGCTTCTGGGCAGAATTTTCAGTTCGAGCATCGACGCTATTCTCGAAAACAGCCGTATTCCGGTGCTGGTATGCCAGTGATCACATTCGTTTAAGAATCAAAATTGTTCGATCGTCTTCAAAAGCACTGTCGTCCTGGTACTCCTCCAGGCTTTTAAGAATCTCGCGGACCATCCCTTCAGGGTGCAGCCCGGAAGATTCTGTGAGTATTTTAGACAGAAGCTCCTGCCCAAATTCCTTTCCCTCAGCATTGACCGATTCACTGACACCGTCGGTATACAGGATAATCGATTGACCAGGCTCAAGAGTCAGAACATCATCGCGAAGCGTGATCGGTTCGATTATGCCTACAGCAATGCCACCTTTTGGTAACAGTCGGATTGTTTTTGTGTTTGAATCGATGATATAGGGCGGGTTGTGCCCGGCGATTGTGTACACCAACTCTCCACTCTGGGGATCGAGGATCGCGTAAACGAGTGTCACGAAGAAAGCTTGGGTTGAGTCGAGCTGTAAAAGGTGGTTGACTCGTTCAAGGGCGCGAGCAGGTGACTGGAATTCCCTTGAGACTGCCCTGAGAAGGGTACGCGCGACGGTCATGTAAAGCGATGCGGGAAGCCCCTTATCGGAAACATCAGCGACAAGCATGCCGATTCTATCGTCGGGCAGAGGAATTATGTCATAAAAATCGCCGCCCACCTGTCGGGCAGTTTCCCAGTCTACTGAGAGTTGGTAGCCAGGAATTTCAGGCAATTTTTCAGGCAAAAAGGTTTTTTGGATCCGACGAGCCAGGTTAAGTTCTTGTTCGGTCTGACGCCGCAGCTGATCAATGGAGCGCAAGCGGAAATTCTGAAAAGCCAGCGCGAACTGCCGGCTTGCGCGGGCAAAGTAATCGATCCGATCAGGTGTGAGTTTACTTTCCTCGTCGCAGACCAGTAAATGACCATAAAATTCATCAGCAACCTCAAGAGCGAACATCAGCGTCTTGAGTTGTCTTTGATTATCCGCTTGCTTGTCGTGGTCAGCCAGCTTGGATAACAGGTCGTCTCCAAGCGTGTAACGTCCCTGGTCGGTTTCAGGCTCAATCAATGCTTCAATTTCATTTTTAGTAAAACGTTTGCCGGTGATGCCGCGTACGCGTTGCCCATCTTTGGATTTAATCAGCAAATTATGAAGCTCGAAGGTGTCTTCATCCGGTTGGTAAGCCAACAGAGCGAGCCCTTCCAGGTTACTCTCGGTGGCGACGCGCCAACAAGCCGCATCCACCGATGCTTCGAACGTTTCGCCTTGGGTGAGAATGTTCCCCAACTCAAGCAAGCGCAATGAAATACGAGACTGCTCCTTTTTATCCTCAAGCATCTGGATATTTTGAAGGCTGAGAGCAGCTTGCTGGGAAATTCCCTGGAGAATGGAAAAATGATCCGTGTCCAGCACCTGTTCGGGCTCAGCCTGCTTGTATGAATCGTTGCTCAGGTGCAGCAGGTAGCCGATGGTTTGATCCTGGGTTTGCAGCGGGAAGGTCAAAACAGTGCCATCATTTACCAGGGGAGGGAGCAGTTTTAATAACTCGGGAAAACTACTTGCCCGAGTGACTGACAGACGTCCATCATGGTCGTGAGAGCCGATCAGGGTATCGCGGTCAAAAGTGAGCGGCAGTGAGGTCATTGGGCACTGAATCTGTGGGCAATAAAGACTTGGAAGCGTGATAATCCCCGGATTTTCGGTCTCAAGCACCAAACCAACGGCAACACCACCGATTAATTCGATCAGGATCTGACCGATTTTGTTGGTCAGTTCATCCAGTGTGGTCAGGTTCTTAGTCTCGATTGCCAGGTCTAAAAGAATGGAAGTCAACCAGGCTTGGCGGTCTTTCTCGGCTTCAATTCGCTGTTTATCGAGAGCGGTGCCAATGTAATCAGCAAAAGTTGAACAGATGTTAACTGAGTCTTGCCCGTAGCGACCAGAAGTAGCGACATGGAAAGTGAGGACGCCGTAATGGTGTTGATGGTAGTTAATTGGGGCAGCCACCGCGGAGTAGTTTGTGGGCAATTCCAGGCAGTCCTGGATTGGGTCGGAAACGATTTCAGCAGGTTTTAGGATGCCGTTTTCCAGCTCTGCAATCTGCGCGAACCAGGTTTCCTGCCCTACCACCTGGTTTGGATCTGGCTGGCAAATTTCGGGGTTTCTACACCAGAAGTCGGTCAAACCCAGCTGCTCGTTCCTGTCTTTTTTAAGCCAAAATCCGATAAAATCGACTGGCAAAATGGTTGGGATATGTTCAATGACGTAACAGATTAGTTCTTTTGGGTCTGCGTTTTGCGAGACCTGCTCGGCTGTTTCGCGATACCTTTCAACCAGGTTGCGTTGCCATCGTGACGTTCTGAAAAGGCTGGCGTTGCGCAAGGCGATGGAAATTGATTGTGAAAGGATCTCGAGTTGTTCTCTGTCGAGACTGGTGAAAGCATTTGTTTTGTCACTCTGGATATCCAATACCCCCAAAACCTCACCCTGAAACTGGAGCGGTATGCACAGCTCTGAACCAACCCTGGCTTCAGAATGCGGGTCGGGACGATACATAGGGTGGGTAGAGACATCATTCGACAATTGCACGGTGCCTGATCGAACGGTCAGGGGGATTAAACCCGGCACAGCCTGGATTGGGTAGGAGACCTGGTTGGTTTCGTAAAGTTCGGCTTTGGTACCGCTGCCAGCCTTGAAAACAATCTCCTGGGGCACATAATCCACCAGGAAAACTTGCACAAAAGGATAGCCGAACTCCTCGTGTACAGAGTCGGTCACTTGCCGCAACAATTTATCAAGGTCAAGTGTGCTGCTGATTGAATGGTTGATTTCCGAAATAATACGAAGAGTCTCAAGCGGCAGGGAAGCGTTGTTCCTTACGCCTGTTTGAGACATTGGAGACTCAAACATTTTGATTAAGGTCAGCACATTGCCGTTGGGTGTTCCAGGGATATAAAAGACTTCATCCATCAACTTGTGGATCAGGAAAACGCCCAGCCCGCGCTCACGGCGCTCCTCGAGCGGTCCGGTTAATACTGGTTCAGGAACCAGGCTGGGGTCAAACTTGATCCCATCATCCTGCAAAATGATCGTCAGGGCAAGTTCAGTATGCCGAAGGCTCAATCTCATCTCGCCAGGGGGCATGCCTTTGTAGGCATGATCAATGATATTGCTGGCGGCTTCATCGACCGCGAGGTCGATTTCGTAAATTTGTTTTGGGTTAAATGGCAGTTTCCCGGCGTACTCGGTTACAAACTCCGATATTTTGGATAAAAAGTTGCAGTCCGCAGGAAAAGTTGCCGAAATCATGATCAATTCCGTCCAGTGCCGGCATTATATCACGAGCGTCAGGTAAAATTGGGCTGTGGATAACGAAAAGAAAACAATTAGGATTGAAGATTTGGCTTTATCTGACCGCCCGAGGGAGAGAATGTTGACTGAGGGTGTGGGAGCGTTGACGAATGGTGAGCTGCTGGCGATCCTGTTAAATAGCGGCACCAAGGAAGACAGCGCGATTGACCTTGGTAACAAGCTGCTTACTGAGCTTGGAGGATTCAGCGGCATTCACCGCGAAGACATCTCGCGCCTGATGGAGTTTAAAGGGGTTGGACTGGCGAAGGCAGCTCGGATTAAAGCAGCGGTGGAGGTCGGTTACCGCCTTTCGAAGGAAACGCAAGACCCATCTATTTTTATTAAAACTCCCGAAGACATATTTAACCTGGTTGGTTTCGAGATGAAAGGGCTTAACCAGGAGCAGCTTTGGGTTTTGTTTTTGAACTCACGCAACAAATTTCTGGGAAAAGAACGCCTGTATAAGGGCTCTCAGGATGCCACCACCGTGCGCGTCGCAGAGATCTATAAGGATGCGGTCAGGAAGAATGTTTATGCAATTGTCCTGATCCACAACCATCCCAGTGGGAACCCGACTGAGAGCCCGGAAGATGTTAACCTGACCCGCGTAGTTATTGAGGCGGGCAAGATTCTTGATATTCGTTTGATCGACCACATTATTGTCGCTGGTAACAGCTATGGCTCGATCAGGCGCAACCACCCTGACCTTTGGGCTTAACTTTCGGAACGCTGCTGTTGATAGGGGAGTCTGGCACGAATGGGTTTTGCCTTGCAAATGGTACTGCTGGCGTCACGAAGGTTGAAAGGCAATCGCTCGAGCGTTGGCATAACGAGTTTGGCGGAGGGAGTTAACCCCCACCGGAAAAATCACTTTGTATTGAAACCCGAAACAAGTTTATTCTGGTTATGAAAAACAGCTGGTCACAACCAACGCTGGACCGGTGTGTACGACGATGGCGGTATCGCCTTCATCGAGAATTTTCTGAAAAATGGGGTTATAGAGGACAGGGAGAGGCGCTGCTGTGCCGGGCAGTTGCGCTGAGGTTCTCAGCTTCACCAGAAACTCATCGATGCTAATCAATTAATCCTCCCGATAGGAGTTGCCTTCAAAAGTGATGATTTGTGGGAGGAAATCGATTCCAAGCTTTTTCATCTGATGTACCGGTAGACAGCAGGTCGTATCAGCAATGATTCTGATATTAAATTCCCCACAAAATTATAAAATAACGGGACAGCTTACTTTAAGCGGAAACTGCAGTTCGGACAAACACGCTCATCTTTTTGAACCACAAATCCGCAATTCGAACATGTAGCAGGTTGAACTTCACCGAGTGGGGCACCGCAGGCAACGCAGCGCCCTGCTGCAATTTCGTTGGCTGTCAGGCAGTAGGGGCAGACTGTGCGTGCAAGCCGCTCGGAAAGGTTTTGACCGGTGCCGAGCTGCCGGGCGGTTTTATCGATCACATCCCAGATTTGATCTTCAAGCGTGATCGATTCGACATCCTGAGCAATGTCATCCAGCCGGCTGAGAATCGAAAGCGGGTTACGCAACGCGCTCAGTGCCGAGATGCCGAGGCTGGCTGCGAGACCGAGCCAACTCTGCTGCCCAACCGTGATACTTACGCCATCAGCGACCTTCGAAATGGTAGCGGTCATGGCTGTTTGACCGCCAGAGCGGCGGTTGGGTCGCGTGGCGATCTGGACCGCAAGGTTTTCATGATCACCCACTTGCTGCACCTGGAAGTTACCGCGGTGGAATGCAGCGCTAAGATTGTTTGCGATCTGCCTGGGATTGATGTTGCCGTGATAAATTCGAGTGCTCATTTGTCGTATTCTTTCAGTAATAGTTTAGATTATAATCTGAATGCTAAGGTGCTGATGAAACAAGGTAAAAAAGAAAAAATTCGCTTTGCGACCGGCTTGGGAATATTGGCAGTCATGCTGTTATTGAGCCTGCTGCCCAATCTGAACCGTGCAGTGTGGGCACAGTTTCCGACTGTCTCGATCCCGACTGTCACAGCCTTGCCACGTGGGTTGTACGTCCGGGCGGTTGGTGACCCTGAGAATCCATTGAATGTGCGCGCCTACCCGAACTCAACATCAACTCGTGTTGGTGTATTCCTGGTGGGCCAGGAAGCCAATGCCTATGGTTATTATGGCGACTATGTTCAAATCGACTATGCCGGCGCACCAAATAATCGCGGTTGGATCGTGTTGAACCGAGTGGAAGTCTTTGGTGGGTCGCTGCCGATGCTTCAGCCTCCGCCCACAGAAACACCTTCGATCACAAAAACAATTGACCCAACCCTGGCAGCCCAATTTATCATCACGGCGATTCCCAGCCGTTTGCCGACCTTTACCGAACCGCCGCCCATTCAGATCCCAACTTACCCTGCTGAGGTCATCGGCAGCACGACGGTTGGTATTCCGATTGGGTATGTAATCGTGATTTTGGCGGGATTGGGGTTGTTTCTGACGCTCATCGCCGTCTTAAGGCGTGGTTGAGCTTTCTCAATCTCGCGCACGCCCGTACTTAGTAATCCGCTTAAATGAACTGATCAGTGAAAAGGCTTTATCGAGGTCTTCAAGGCTGGCTTCCATCGCTCGATATCCTTCATCAATTAATGGTTTTGATTCAACCTTTTGCAGCAAGCTGAAATGTCCGACTTCCGGCTCAACGAGCACATCTGGTTGTGACAGCTCAATGCGCAGATCACTCAATTTGTTGCTAACCACATCAATCGTGACGGTAAGATGACGCATGAGCTCACCCAGGCGGGTTTTTGCTATGGTTTTTATGATTGGATCTGGTACGCTGTCTTGCAGCGGTACCTTGACGTCTACCAGGTCGAAACCGGCAGGTCGTCTATGGAGCAAAATTGCGACGACTGGCAGGCTGGTATCGAATGCACGGGCTGAATCTACCGGAACGGGATCCATAATGCCACCGTCAACCAGGATTTCATCGCCCTGGCTGGGAAAGATACCGGGAATCGCAATGGTGGAAAGCACAGCCTGCATTACATCGCCATCCCGCAGGATGATCTCTTGACCAGTTTTCAGGCTGACCGCAGTCACCACAAAAGGAATGGGCAAATCTGCAATTTGTTTGTCTTTCAGGAAAGGTCCCAGGGCATTGATTAGCCCGGAGGTGCCTAGCAGGGAGAAATTTTGCTGACCGACACCTGACCGAAAACCGCCATCGCCAAAAAATTTGTTAACCACTTTAGCGATATCGGCAGGCTGATGACCAGCAGCGATGATCGCGCCAAAGAGACCGCCAGCACTGGTGCCGGCAATCCCATTAATTTTATAGCCATTGTCCATGAGGCACTGAACAACACCCAGATGCGCGATTCCTCTAACGCCCCCTCCACCTAATGCCAAATTAATTTCTCTCGACATGTTCACCTCGTTAATAATACATATCATATCAGGGAGTTATTACTATCGTTGTTTTTTGTAAAAAATCGATTTTGGAATTTGATTGTATAATATGGAGGGTTATATTTATAAACTGTCCGGTTAAAACAGTGAACATACACAGGGTTGTAGGGTGATGCATGCACAATTATTGGGATAATGAAGAATTTAGCGACTATGCACTTTGGTACGCTTTACGGTGCAAGCCGAATTTTGAATTCATTGTCGATTCACAACTTCAACAAAAGAATATCGAAACCTACTTCCCGAAATTGCGGGTAAGACCGGTAAATCCCCGTTCGAAAACACAAAAACCGTTTTTCCCTGGTTATTTGTTTGTTCAGGGCAGCCTCGCAGATCTATATCAACAGAAGCTTGGTCTGACAAGGGGCGTTATTGGACTGGTGAATTTTGATGGTTTGCCAGCTCCGATACCAGAAGGAGTTATTGAAGTTGTTCGCAAACAAGTAAGGCAGGAAGAAGCCAAGCTCGATTGCGATCCTGCTTCTTTTAAACGCGGCGAGAGGGTTTGGATAGACGACCCGGCACTTCGGGGAATCCAGGCACGCTTTGAACAGTGCGTAAATGGTGAAGATCGGGTTATTGTTTTGCTAAGCTTATTGGGTCGCACGGTTCGACTGCAAACAGAAGCGAGTAAATTGAAGCGACGCGCTTATTAATGCGTTGAATGGGGGCTAACAAATGAACACCTTGCTCCAGCTGACACCAGGCGTGTCGGAGGGGCGGAGGCGTGGCTGGGCACGAGCATGGAGATTGACTGATGAAATCAACAGCAAATCAAATTCATAGAATTATCGCAATAAGCCTTGCGTTATTTCTGGCTTTTTCCATTTATGCCTGCAACTTTCCCCAGGTTTTGGAACCGGTCAATACCACCCCCACGGCTCAGGTTCCGCCTACCGCGGTCATGCCTGAAGGGGTTGAATTCCCTGAAAATGTAGGTGAGGCACCGGTAGAGTTTACGCCGGTGGCTTTACAGCCAACCGGTGCCGTTGCCACACTTGAAGATACCATTGAGGGAAGCGGACATTGTGGGCGTACCGACACGGTATATCTGATGGTGTTGGGGATTGATAAACATGCCCAGGCAGATGGCATCCGTATGATTAAAATCGATTTCAACAATGCGACAATGCATATGACCTCGGTCCCGCGTGATTTTTATGTGCCCATTGTGGGATTTGAGCAATTTGGCATCAACTATGGACGCATTAACGCCACCTTTGGCTATGGCGAATGGTTTTTTGGTCCCGGTAATGGCGCAGAATGGGTGGCAGAGAACCTGGAACATAATTTTGGTTTTAAACCTGACGAGCAATTTGTTCTCTATTACGATGAGATTGGGAAATATATCGATGCAATTGGCGGTATCACGGTCACTACCGAAAAGGCTGCGCGGGATTACTGGTATAACTTCCCGCCTGGCACTTATGAAATGGATGGTGATACGGCAGTAGTTTTTATGCGTATACGTGCTTTTGATACAGACATTCAGCGTATCAACCGCCAAACACTGGTGATGGAGGCGATTCTCGACAAGGTGCGCACTGGCATTTCGCCAAAAATGATTTATGAAGTGCTGACTACTCTGCTGAAAGACAAAACCACCCAATCGGACCTTGGCTTAACCGATTTGTATAGTTTTTATTGCCTTTCCAAGGAAATCAAACGGGCCGATATTCATATCACCGCCATCCCGGACACGATGTTTCACCCCTTCACCACTGAGACCGGAGCGCAGGTGCTGATTCCGCACAGCGAAGTGGTTGAATTTGTTCGGGAAGCCCTTGGTTTGAACCAGTAGCCAGCAATGCTCAATTTGTAAATTAATCATGATTTTTTGCTCTGATAAATCTATAAAAACTACATATATGGTCATAAACGTAGGGGGAGGGCACAATCTTGAGTACTCAATGACCGCTAACATAGTCAGACCTCCCCACCTAAGAACTGCGGACAGGCATTGAAAACCGAAAATTAACCGTTATTCTGACGGGGTGGGTTTACTGATTAGATAATTTCAGTTTTGCTCACGTTTTGAACCCACCCCTTCTGTTGTTTATTGTAGTAGCCTCAAATCCCGATTCCGATTGACCGTGTTTTCTGTATTTTCGATCCAAAATCTTCCATATTTGGAGTTGCTGATCAGCAGGGCTGAAGAATATTGTTTTTTTGTAACATGGTAAAATCGCTAATTAGCATAAACGAATGCCTGCCGCGAACGGCAATTTTTGTGGTTAGAAAGTAAGAGATGACCGATACACAACCTGAAAACACCGAACTTAATGGCAATTATGACACCAGCCAGCAAAAAAAACGATGGCAAATCATCGCACTGGTTGCGCTGGGGCTGATTCTTATCCTTATTTCAGTATGGTTTACCTGGCTGAAACCCTTATGGCAAAAACCAATTTCCGATCCACTGAACTTGCCCAGTGTCTCCACGAACATACTGCCAACTGCGACCGAAGTGCCGACTGACGTGCCAACCCCGACCATCCCTGAAGCCAGCCCAACACCGACGCCCGCGCCAATATGCGGTGACGATGCGGTCTGGACCTTCATGCTGGTTGGCATTGATTACCGTGGAAACGATTACCTTTATGGTTTGGCAGATGTTATTCGCCTGGCGAGGGTCGATTTCACCAATATGACTATTAATATGGTGGCGCTGCCTCGCGATATGATGGTGGATGCCCCTGCAGGGCTTTTTAAAGAAGAAAACCCTATTAAGATTAACCAGGGTTATTTGCTGGGTTCTCCGGGATGGATTGGCTCTAACGACACCGGCACTGGAGCGAATTCTCTGGCGCAGGTGCTTCAGTACAACTTTGGGGTCACACCCGATCACTATGTTGTCGTGAACTTTAATGCCGTCCGTAACTTTATTGACGGCATCGGCGGCATAGAGGTCACCCTGCCACAGGAGGTCTATGACCCAGACCCAAGCCTCGGGTACTTCCCTTCCGGAACACAAGTGTTAGACGGCGAAAGAGCACTGGATTTGATGCGTATTCGCACGAATTATGGCGATGGCTTTAGAGTTGGGAACCAGTCGTTGATCATAAAGGCAGTTATCCAAAAATTTCTGAGACCGGAAAATATCGTCAAAGTGCCTGACCTTGTGTCTGAATTTCATGGTGCCTTTTTGACAGATCTTTCACCTGAGCAGATTTCGTCGCTGGGTGTCTGCTTCTTGCAGAACTTCGAACTGGAGAACTACAAATCAACGCAAATTCCTGAATCAATGCTCTTGCAGGATCTGGAGTACATCCCCTCCAACTTTGGCTCCAGCTTTGTTTACCGTTGGGACCAGAGCGTAGTTGATTGGATTCACCAAAACTTGTTGTACCAGGAATAGACCGCCTGTCTATCCTCGAATTAGTACTTAATTGAAACTGAACAGAACACATCAAACAAGTGTTCTGTTCAGAAATACTGTAATCGCCGGTTAAATTGGGGCTAGCTCCTAATAATGTTGCAACGAAATATTAAAATCAAACTGGGTCTGTTGGCTGTGATCATCCTGTTTCTGGCATGGAATGCCTTCCAGCCAGAGGGATGGCTCGAGACCATTAGGCAAAACATATGGACTGTACGGATGATTAATGATCGCCTGCCTGCCCAGGAGGCAATAACCAACCCACCACATTCGACCGTTTTGCTCGCCCGCTCGGCACTGGAGCAGGGACAACCTCAGATCGCAATGGACCTGCTGTCACCGTTGCTTTCATATCAGGATCGTGCCACCAAGAGCATGCATGCTGAAGTGCTTTATGCGCTTGGACGACAGACTGAAGCTGTTCAGATTTGGGAGGATCTTAACGAAACCATCCTGCTTGAGAGGGCGGCAGGTAGTTCAACCTACGAAGGTGGTGAACAGATATTGCTTGCCGCAAATCAATCATTATATCGACTGGATGAAGAGAAATATACTTCCAGTCTGGCTTTGACCCTTAAAAGTCAGGGTCAATTGTCTGAGGCTGAGCGGCTTTTTTTAGCATCACGAGAAGCTTATCCTGAATCGGAGTACGCCTCAAACTGGTTACGTTATTTAGCTGACATTTACACCGACACAGGAGATTGGCAGAAAGCCGAGCAAGTCTACCTTCAGACGATCGAGGAGAATCCTGAGGACACAAAAGCTTGGAGAAACCTGGGGCTATTGTATTCTTCGGGAATGAATGATCACCAAAAAGCGATCGAGATCTTCCAAAAGATGATCTCACTCTCCCCGGAAAATGATTATGGCTACCTGCTGCTGGCACAGAGCTATGAAAAAGCTGGTGACTCAGAAAAAGCCCTGCGTACTTACCAGGCGTTGTTAGAAATTGTCCCTGGCAATGAAACCGCCCTCCAGGCGATTGATCGGTTGTCTGGTAATGAAGATTAGAGATTTTGAAATGAACCCGGATCGTCGCTCTACATCACGTCGTGGGCTTGCACGCAAGGTACCACTAACTGTGCAGGACGGAATCCTTATTGTTCTTGCTATTATCAGTGCCTTTTTCTACGGGCTTCTGATGATGGAGCAGCCTGTCCATATCATACTTTACCTACCTTTTATTATTGCCTGGCTGCTCTTTTGGGTCAAAACACGTCATCCTGGTGCCTCAACACCGCTTGATATTGCTATTCTCGCGCTGTCGGTAGTTGCTATTTTGGGTGCGTTTGTTACCCCGTATAAAGAGCTTTTTCTCCCAAAAATTTCGGGATTGTTTATTGGGGTTTCCATTTATTTCATGATCGTGATTTTCTTTCGTTATCGTCAACGACTGCCGGTGATGATTTTTGCACTCTTGTTTCTTTCAATCATAATCGCAGCACTTGGACTCACGGGGACAGACTGGCCTGTGGGTAATAATGGGCTTTTTGATCGGGTCTATCGATTCTTGCCATCCCTCGTTGACAAGGTGGGGATCGAAAGAATAAACAAAAACACAATCGGTGGCGCTCTAACTTTTTTTCCACCGCTCTTACTTAGTTTACTTTTGGATAAAGGTGCCTTTGGTCGGCTGAAATCGCATTATCAGGGGCTTTCAACCATCCCAGAATTTGTTTACAAGCTCTTCGTCTTTTTGTGCTTCGCATTTTGCCTGGGAGTACTCCTTCTGACCCAGTCAAGGGGAGCCTGGTTAGGTTGTGCGGTAGGAATTTATTCACTCATGATTCTCAAAGACAGGCGTTTCCTTTGGATGCTTTTTCCCCTGGTGGGTGTTTTCCTGTATATTTTGTTTGTAAGGGCGGATGGCAACTTGCTGCAACTGCTAAGCCTACTCGATACCAGCAAGGAAGCGACACTTCCAGGTCGCCTCGAAATTTGGGAGAAATCGCTTATGATTCTGCGTGATTTTCCACTGACAGGGATAGGTTTGGGAGCGTTCGGCGAAGCATATCGACAGTATTTTGCCTCAATTGTCCTGCCGTCGGCGAGCGATGTGGTCCACCACGCCCATAACACGCTGCTTTCAGTTGCTGTCGAAGTGGGTTTGCCCGGTGTGCTTGTTTATGCAACCCTGCTGGGTGGTTTTGGGGCGATGTCGTGGATGGCGCTCTCATATAGACGCACCATTAATCGCGTGCTTGGGGTCGGGGTTGCTTGTGGGCTGTTCGCATTTATGATCTATGGACTATTTGACGCCTTTACCCTGGGTCGCAACCTCGAAATCATCTTTTGGATTTTTCTTGGATGTGGTTCCGCGTTGTATGTTCATGATCGCACA